>ENA-OQER01000614-OQER01000614.1-human-gut-metagenome-genome-assembly--contig:-NODE-614-length-19083-cov-2.657048_pt1 | contig 19083 bp, 21 predicted proteins | sample MGYA00242797_ERZ504639 | MGnify/ENA primary metagenome ERZ504639 (study PRJEB26092, sample SAMD00036306) | human gut metagenome | host: Homo sapiens | study: EMG produced TPA metagenomics assembly of...
GTCACCTCGCTGCAGGCGCGCGCAGGCATGATGGACGAGCGTGGCGCCCGCACTTACTGGCGTGGCTGGTGCGTCCGATACCGAACGTAGCGTCTCCGGCCGCGCAACTGGCACGCAGTTCCATGCTTGGGCGGAACGGTTCATCATGGCCGATGCGAATGATGCCGGCATTGGCGTTGGCGCGAGCGGCAATGGCGGTACTCGCGTAGCTGAATCGCGATTGGCGATGCTTGCCGAGCTGCGACGCAACAATGCGGCGCAATCGCAAGACAATCAAGACGATAATGGGGCAGACAATAACGGGATATTCGATTGGCAACAGCGTCTCGCAACGTCGACATGGGCACGGCGCAAGCCGCGTGGGCGGAACGGCAAATCGTCGTCAACGTGCCGCAATTGGGCACCATCGTCAACGGCAAGCTCGACGCGGTGTTCTTCGGGGGTCTCGATGGGGCGGATCGGTCGAAACAATATACTATTGTCGATTGGAAAACTGGAAAAAAACCTCGCAAAAAAGAGGAAATTCAGAAAAAATTAGCACAGTTGGATATGTATCGTATCTTGCTGTCGGCAATGGAGGGCGTACCGCTCACCGCTATCGACGCCTGCCTCTACTATCTGAGTGAACCCATTGAGGGCGATCGACAGCTCAATGCCGCCGACAAAACAGAAGAAGAGATCCTTGCCGAGTTGAGCTACGGAATTCCGGAACAATCCGACAACGACTAGTGCTGGTGCGCCGAACGTGCGGCGCTTTCCAGCCTGCCCGTAGGGTAACGCACTATGGGCAGCGTTGTGGAGGAGCGCCGCTACCCTCGTGCAGCATGTGTGGGCGGGCACACGTGCCGGACGCAACGAAAGTTAAGGAGCGATAATCATGCTGCCACCAGCGCAACCGAAATCCCGAAGTCGCCATATTCCGTACTGTTCTCCATTCCGGGAACCAAAGCGTTCTGTGCTTCCGGAGCCTTGGCGCGACTGCCGATGTCGATGATGAGCCTTGGCATTATCCTCGCACTCAACCATTTGTATGACAATTGGACGATCGCAGGCGTGATGAGCGCGGCATATGTGCTTTCCACGGCGGCGGTCACGCCACTGTACGCACGACTGTTCGACCGATTCGGCCAGCGCAAAGTCGGATCGGTAGTGCTTGTCGTGCAAATCATCGCCATGCTTGGCTTTGCGTTCGCGGCATTGGTGCGCGTGCCGATTCCACTGCTGTTCGCCTTGGCTGTGGTGATGGGGCTCACGCAATTCTCGTTCGGCGCGCTTGTGCGTACCCGTTGGACGTATGTGCTTGACCGTACCGGCAACGGCTCATTGCTGAACACTGCGTATGCATTGGAATCCGCCATCGATGAGATCGTATTCATTTTCGGACCGATTCTGGCCGCGTTCCTGGCGGCTTCCGTGCATCCCGTTTCGCAGTTGTTTGTGCCGACGATTGCGTGCGCGATCGGCGGCACGGTGTTCTTCGCATTGCGTGACACGCAACCGCCGGTAGTACGTGAAATCACTGTTGTTTCGGCATCTTCCGACGATGCGGACGTGCGATTGGCGGTTGACGGCAATACTGGAAATAATGGCGGCGCAAATTCCGCGCAACAAGACAAACAACAAGACAAACTGACCGTCGCGCAGTTGAAGTCGAATGACAATCGCAAGAAACGCAATGTGCTCACCTATGCGGGCGTGATTCCGCTTTTGATGGTATTCATCGTGTTCAACATGAGTTTCACCGCATTCGATACGTCGATGACGGCCGTTATGAAAGCGTTGCATCTTGATTCCCTGCTTGGTGTGCAGCTTGCGATGTTGGCGGTCGGCTCGTGCATAGGCGCGCTGGTTTTCGGCACGCGCGAGCTGAAGGGCTCCCGCTGGCGCCATATGATCACGTTCCTCGCGATCATAACGGTAGGCTTCTTCATCATTCACATGTGCCAAGGCAATCTGATTATGATGGGAGTGTTTGAAATCCTTACGGGTCTTACCGTTTCGTCGGTGTTCGCTTCGGGCAATCTCGTTATGAAGGAGACCGTGCCGGAGGAATCGCTGACCGAAGGCCTCGCGTGGGTGAGCACCGCGGGAACCATCGGCGCGTCATTCGGTTCGATGACCACGGGAATCATGCTCGACCATTTCAGCCCCGACATAAGCCTGATGCTGCCATGGATTTCGTGCTCGCTTCGATTCCGTTCGCCTTGATCGGCTGGGCGGTGACGCGTCGAAGCGTCTCTTTACATTCGTAAATGGAACATTCCTCAGTAGAATGAGTGAGACTGATTTGAAATGCTGTTCGTACGCTCGTACGTGCGACATGCTTGAAGGAGCTGCAATGATCAAGGTTTCTGTAGTTGGCGCCAAAGGACGTATGGGTTCCCATGTGGTCGATGCCGTGAACAACGCGGCCGACACCGAATTGGCGCTCGCGCTTGACGCCGGCGACGACCTCACCCAAATCACCCCCGGCAACACTGACGTGGTGGTGGAGTTCACCGTGCCGAGCGTGTCTCTTGACAATGTGCTCGCACTCGTGGCTCAAGGTGTTGACGTGGTGGTGGGTACCACCGGCTGGACCGACGAGAAGCTCGATCAGGTGCGTGCCGCGCTCGCTGCCGCGCTCGCGAGGGCCAGAGTGTGTTCATTGCGCCGAATTTCGCCATTTCCGCCGTGCTCGCCGACTATTTCGCCAAGGTTGCGGCTCCGTACTTCGAATCCGCTGAAGTGATCGAGCTGCATCACCCGAACAAGGTGGATGCTCCGTCCGGCACCGCATTCCACACCGCGCAGGGCATCGCCGCAGCCGCAAGGCCGCAGGTCTTGGCCCTGTGCCGGATGCCACCGAAACCGATGGCGGCTCCCGTGGCCAGGTGGTTGACGGCATTCACGTGCACGCCGTACGTCTGCGCGGTCTTAACGCCCATGAGGAGGCCCTGTTCGGTAATGACGGCGAGCAGCTGACCATTCGTGCCGACAGCTTCGACCGCATCTCCTTCATGCCGGGCGTGCTGCTGGCCGTACGCAAGGTCTCCACCGGCGCATACCCAGGCGTGACCGTCGGCCTCGACAACTTCCTCGACCTGTAAATCTACCTCGTAAATCTATGGGGTCTGGAACTTTTCCGGTCTGATCATACAATCCCCGATTTGGCGGCGATGGTGAGTTTTCGCTTGCTGGATCGGGGATTGACATGTTTTGCGGTCTACGATTTCACGAGGCGTGCTATGGCCGCGCTTGCCTCGGCGATTTTCGCTTCGGAACTTCCCCGCCCTCTTCAATGGCTTCTTTGACACAGTGGTTAAGATGATCGTCGACGAGCAGCAGCGCTACCGATTTCAACGCACTGTTCACGCTGATATCTGCGTCAGGATGTCGATGCAGTATTCGCCGTTTTCCGTCATTTGGCGTATGCCTCGCACTTGCCCTTCAATGCGGTTGAGGCGCGCGATGATTTTCTTCTGGTCGTCCGCGTATCCGTGATGGGTTGCGTTCATGATGCTCCTCCTCGTAACGCTGAAATCTTGATCTTACCGCTGAAGATACCGCTTTTCTCTTGCAAATATACTATAGGGGTATATTGTGATGATAGTCATTGAGACGTGAACGTGAATAAGGTTGGTGAGAATATGCAGCTTTGATTGCCGTCATTGTCGCGTTCATTGTGACGGCAGCCGTGTTATGGTTCTTCTTCGCGCCGCGCAAAGCATTTCGCGCTCGTGTCGATAACGGCGTGCAAGAGGCGGTTGTCGAAGTCAAAGGTGGGTATAGTCCGGCAATCATCGAGCTGAGGCCGGTTTGCCATTGCGATTGATATTCGATCGCAAAGAAGACGGTGAATGCTCGTCGCACGTGGTGTTCTCCGATTTCGGTGTCGACCTGGCATTGCCCGCTTTCCGCACAACGACATTGACGCTTCACCCTAACGAACCGGGGGAGTACGGTTTCGCATGTGGCATGAACATGCTGCATGGCACATTACGGGTGGTGCCAGGAAAACATCATGTCGCAATGGCGAAAGAACATTCGGAATCGGAAGAAAATCCGAATATTGCTGAATCTCACGTTCATATACAATCGCAGCCAAGCGTTGTTGCTGAAAAATCGTATGAATCTGCTGAATCTTCCAATATTTCTTCTGATTCGTCAAACGATTCTTCCGAATTTCGTGAGATGCGAACGCTGATTGCGCGTCTTATTGTGTCAGCCATCGTTACGATTCCAGTATTCGGTTCGACGATGTTGATGCTGTATCCGATGCCGAATTGGGTGCAATTTGTGCTGATGCTGCCGGTGATGTGCTATGCCGCATTACCGATTTTCCGCAGTGGTTTCGCGGCGATTATTCACCGTTCGCCGGAAATGAATGCGCTGGTCAGTCTGGGTACCGTATGTGCGTTTGCCTACTCGTGCGTGGTCACGTTTATTCCGCAGATTCTGCCTGAGAATGCTCGTGAACCGTATTTTGAAGCGGTTGGTGTGGTTATTACGCTGATGCTGGTTGGCCAATTGCTTGAAGCGCGCGCTCGCGTCGGCACTGGAGAGGCCATGCGCGCGTTGGCGGGATTGCAGCCGAAAAACGCTCGCGTGGTACGAGGTGAAATTGAAGAGGAAATTCCGGTCGAGCAGGTGGCGGTCGGAGATATTATTGCGATTCGCCCCGGCGAACAACTTCCTGTTGACGGTGTGGTTATTGCTGGTTCGTCGGCTGTTGACGAATCCATGATTACCGGCGAATCCATGCCTGTGGTGAAGCAGACCGGCAGTTCCGTGACCGGCGCCACCATCAATGGCACTGGATCGCTGCGGTATCGTGCCACGAAAGTCGGCAAAGACACGGTGCTTGCGCAGATTATCGGATTGGTGCAATCCGCGCAAAGTTCAAAAGCGCCGGTGCAGCGCATGGCGGATAAGATTTCAGGCATTTTCGTGCCGATTGTGGTGCTGATTGCCGTGTGGTCGTGCGCGTTGTGGTTTGCGTTTGGGCCGGAACCACGCGTGGTGCATGCGTTGGTGGCTGCGGTTTCGGTGCTGCTGATCGCATGCCCGTGCGCGTTGGGTCTTGCCACGCCGCTTTCCGTAACGGTTTCGACTGGTCGTGCCGCGCAGATGGGCGTGCTGATTCGTTCCGCCGAAGCATTGGAAACCTGCGGCAAAATCAATGCTGTCGTGCTTGACAAAACAGGCACGATCACCGCTGGAACGCCATCGTTGACCGACGTGTTTCCGCTTGGAAAATGGCGCAAAATGCCGGATGATCTGCTGGCGATTACCGCCAGTGCCGAACGGGATTCCGAACATCCTCTTGCCGCCGCGATTGTTGCGGGCGCGCAAGAAAAGCATCTTACGTTAGGCGAGACCACGCAATTCCGTGCGATTTCCGGTCGGGGAGTCACTGCGCACGTCGCGTTGCCGTTAATATCTGCAAATAATCCGACTGTTGCAGCCGACGAATCCTCTGCATCTTCCGTGACCTTCGAATCATCCATATCTTCTCCCGAAACCGCAATGTACAACGTTGCGGTCGGCAATACCGATCTGATCGACGATCTTGACGTGGGCATGCCGAGCGTCGGCGATGAGGATCTTGACGACATTATCGCAACCATGGAACGGCTGTCGGCGGAAGGGAAAACGCCGATGCTCGCAGCAATCGACGGTGAGCTTGCGGGAATCGTGGCCGTTGCGGATACGGTGAAAGCCGATTCGCAGCAGGCTATCGCGTCCCTCAAATCGCGTGGCGTCAACGTGGTGATGCTCACTGGAGATAATGGAACGACGGCGCATGCCGTGGCCGATCAAGTTGGCGTTGGCAATGTGATCGCGGGAGTGCGCCCGGAAAACAAGGCGGATGAAATCGTGAAACTGCAGGCGCAAGGCTATACGGTGGCAATGGTCGGCGATGGTATCAACGATGCTCCGGCGCTTGCCCGCGCGAATGTGGGATTCGCCATCGGTACCGGTACGGATGTGGCGATTCAATCCGCAGACGTGACATTGATGAATGGCTCGCTGATGGGTTTGGTGCATGCGCTCGACTTGACCCGCGCCACCATGCGCAATATCGCACAGAATCTTGGATTTGCGCTCGGCTATAACAGCGTCGGCATTTCCATTGCGGCGGGCGTACTGTACCCGTTCACCGGCATGATGCTCAATCCGATGATCGCGGGCGCGGCCATGGCATTCTCGTCGCTATGCGTGGTGACGAACGCGAGCCGACTGCGCCTGTTCGATCCAGACAAGGCGGTGCGTGCCGCAAATAAGACGTATCAGGTTCGCCAGCCGAACCCGAACGATAATAATCACAACAACCATAGTCAGAAAGGATTCATCATGGGACTGTTCAGTGATCACAAGGCCAAGAAGGAAGGTATGCACGAGGGTATGGAAGGCATGGGCGGCGCGCACTCCTGCTGTGGCGGCCACACTGCCAACGGCAATCAGAGCGCGCACGCCAAAGATCCGGTCTGCGGCATGAGCGTGGATCGGCCACTGCCGCAGCAACCCGCGAATACAACGGCACCACCTACTACTTCTGCAACCCTGGCTGCGCCGCCAAGTTCGAGCAAAACCCCACCCAATACCTTGCCTGATGTTTGTTTTGGTGGGCGCACTTTTCCCTCTTGGTGATCGCACTGTTTTGGAGTGTTGTGCGGTCAGGAAAGCAAAATCGTGCGATATTCCGAAATCGTGCGATATTCCGAAATCGTGCGGTCACCAGATCAAAATCGTGAAGTCATTTGGCTTGAATCCCCCTGAGTATGCGGCTAAGCGTACCGATTCTTCACTTGCTGGGGGATTTTGGACTGTGGGAGCTTGGCAGCGGGAGGATTGTTCCATTAACTGGAGGTTTTGGGTCTCTGGGAGGCTGGTTGACGGGAGGATTGTTCCAGCGGGTGGAGGTTTCGGGAATGTGAGGGGTTGTTTAGCGTACCGATTGTTCCAGTGACTGGAGGTTTCGGGACTCTGGGAGGCTCGGCAACGGGAGGATTGTTCCAGCGGGTGGGGGATTTTGGTCTCTGGAAGGCAGTTCATATTGCGATATGGTCGCGAACTCGGGCGCTTCGGCGTCCGTGGCGGGAAGTACCGTTGGCACTATGACTGACGGTACTATGCATCTTCTTGATCCTGCTCCTTTCGGACGTATTCTTCCGGCTATGGTCACCCCCATGAAGGCCGACGGTTCCGTTGATTTCGAGGCTGCGCAGAAGCTTGCGAAGCAGCTTGTCGCCGATGGCGCCGATGGCCTTGTGTCAATGGCACCACGGGCGAGTCTCCCACCACCCACATGGAGGAGAAGGTCGAGCTGGTTCAGGCCGTCAAGGATGTGGTGAGCGTGCCCGTTATCTCCGGTGCGGGTTCCAACGATACCGCCCACACCGTGCGCATGGTGGAGCAGACCCAGGAAGCAGCGCCGATGCGGTGCTTGTGGTCGCTCCGTACTATTCGCGCCCGTCGCAGGAAGGCGTGTTCCGTCACTACAAGGCGGTCAATGATTCCGCGGACAAGCCGATTATCGTTTACGATGTGCCTGGCCGCACCGGTCTGCACATTCAGTTGGAAACCTACCGTCGTTTGGCTGAGCTCGGTCACGTCAAGGCAGTCAAGGACGCCACCGGAGATATCGCGGGTGCCGTGCGTAAGCGTATGGAAACCGGTTTGACTTGGTATTCGGGCGATGACGGTCTGTTCCTGCCGTTCCTTTCGGTTGGTGCAGTCGGCATTATTTCCGTGATCGCACATGCTGCTTCCGGTCCGATGCGCGATTTGGCTGCCGCATTCGACCGCGGTGACATTCATGGGGCTCAGCGCATTGCCGTGCAGCTTGCTCCACTGGTCGAAGCAATGAACGGCAACGGTTTCCAGGCTGTTATGGCCAAGGCTTCGCTGAAGGTGCGTGGCATTCTCGACTCCACGACGATGCGTCTGCCGAACGTCGGTCCGGGCGAGGCTGAGATCAAGCGCGCGGAAGATGGCATGCGCGCTTCCGGCTTGCTGTAATTGAAGAACTTGTGATTGCGAAACTTGTGATTGCGAAGCGCTTGATTGTCGGCGATTGCGCTGATTCCGGGCATTGTTGCGATCACAAGTTTGCTGGGTTTGCCGTAATACGGCAAACTAACTGAATTCCTCGTTTCCGCACAGGCGGAGACAATTAGTAATAGAAATCCAACTAGGAAATGGCTATAGAAGAAACCAAAACAAGTAACTACGCACAAGCGCGCAGCAAAGCTGCCAAGCGCACTGAAAACACGCAGACCGCGGATGTGAAATCCGTGAAGTCTGTGAGCTCTGAGAAGGTCAGCAAGGCTGAAACGACTTCCAAGAAGGCGAAGTCTTCTGGCCGTGGCGGTGGCCGTGGCAATCGTGCGGGCGATGCGTCCGGTTCCGTTCGTGGCGGTTCTCGCGGCAACGGCAGCGGCTCCTCCAAGGGCTCGAAGAGCACGAAAAACGTGAAGGCCGCAAAGAACACGAAGAACTCCAGAGGTTCCAAGAACTCCAGCGCGGCAAGCTCTTCTGCTGGAAGCCGTCGCAATTCCCGTCTTGCTCCGCAGACCACCGCGCCCCAGCAGGATGACGTGTTGATCGCTCCGCCGAAGTACCGTAAGGGCTCCATGCGCATCGTGCCGCTTGGTGGCCTGGGCGAAATCGGCCGTAACATGAACGTGATCGAATACAACGGCCACCTGCTGCTCATCGACTGCGGTGTGCTTTTCCCCGAAGAGGAGCAGCCGGGTGTCGATCTGATTCTGCCTGACTTCCACTACATCAAGGATCGTCTCGACAAGGTCGAGGCTCTGGTGCTTACCCACGGCCACGAGGATCATATCGGCGGCGTGCCGTATCTGCTGAAGCTCCGCCCCGACATTCCGCTGATTGGTTCCAAGCTCACGTTGCTTTCGTTGAAGCCAAGTGCAAGGAGCATCGCATCAATCCGCGACTGGTTGAGGTCAAGGGTCGTGACAAGCTGAAGGTCGGTCCGTTCAATCTTGAGTTCGTGAACGTCACGCATTCCATTCCGGACGCTCTGGCTGTGTTCGTGCAGACTCCGGCCGGAAGCCTCATCGATACCGGCGATATCAAGCTTGACCAGCTGCCGCTCGACCATCGCATCACTGATTTGGTGGAGTTCGGCAAGCTCGGCGAAAAGGGCGTGGATCTGCTGATGATGGATTCCACCAACGCTGAGGTTCCAGGCTTCGTCAAGCCGGAAACCACCATTGGCCCGGCGCTGGATCAGGCGTTCGCCCAGGCCACGCGCAAGATCATCGTGGCCAGCTTCTCCAGCACGTGCACCGTGTGCAGCAGGTTGTCGACGCCGCCCACAAGTACGGTCGCAAGGTGGTGTTCGTGGGCCGTTCCATGGTTCGCAACATGTCCATCGCTGCGGATTTGGGCTACTTGAGACTTCCGGAAGACACGGTCATCGACCTGAAGAAGGCCCATGATGTGCAGGACGACAAGCTTGTCTACATGTGCACCGGTTCCCAAGGCGAGCCGATGGCCGCGCTTGGCCGTATCGCCGACGGCAATCATCGCGACATCACCATCAACGAATTCGACACGGTCATTCTTGCGAGCTCCCTGATTCCAGGCAACGAGCATGGCGTGTACAAGATCATCAACAAGCTGGTGCAGCTTGGCGCTCGTGTGGTCAATCGAGACAATGCCGCCGTGCATGTGTCCGGCCACTGCAATGAGGGCGAACTGCTGTACATGTACAACATCGTCAAGCCGAAGTGCGCCATGCCGATCCACGGCGAGAACCGTCACTTGGTGGCCAACGGCATGATCGCGGTCAAGACGGGCGTCGATCCGCAGAATGTGGTGCTTGCCGAAGACGGCGATGTGGTCGATTTGTACCACGGCCAAGCTGCTGTTGTCGGTTCCGTGCCATGCGGCTACGTGTACGTCGATGGCGATTCCGTTGGCGAACTTACCGAGGACGAGCTTGAGAAGCGTCGTATTCTTGGCACGGAAGGTTTCGTGTCGAGCTTCGTCGTCGTCGATACGGAAACGGCTGACGTTGTCGCAGGTCCGAAGATCTATCTCAACGCGGTGGCCGAAGACGAAAGCGAATTCGACAAGGTTCGTCATCAGATCGTCGAGCAATTGCAGGATGCGATGATGGCTGGCACGCACGATACGTACAAGTTGCAGCAGATCATGCGTCGTACGTTGGGTAGCTGGGTCGCACGTCAGCTGCATCGCAAGCCGATGATCGTTCCGGTCGTTGCCGATATCGCACAGGATGTTGACGAAGCGATGGGATTGAACGCAGCGCAATGATGAATCGACAGATAGTCAATATTTTTCGCAATATCGCCGATTCCAGCGAAATCAATATTGGAATAATATTGAAATATCGACAGATCGTCAATAATTGTTGATTACATAATCAAAAGAAGGACGCGTAACCGGCACAACCGGTTGCGCCGTCTCCTATTCAATAAATAGGAATCTCAACACAAATAAGGAGTGACATGCCAGGAGCAAATCTCACCCGAATCGAAGCGGAAGAACGCAAAAGCGTTATCGCAGCACCGGTTCATTACACGGTCAAACTTGATCTGACCCGTGGAGCCAAGAATTCGGTTCCGAAACCACCATCACGTTCGATGCCGAGCCGGGAGCTACCAGCTTCCTTGACCTGATCGCCACTGAAGTGAGCGAAATCGTACTCAACGGCGCAACTCTCGATCCGGCCGAAGCGTTCGCCGACAGCCGTATCGAACTGAAGAACCTCGAAGCGCACAACGAAGTGACCGTCAAGGCGCTGTGCCAGTATTCCAACACCGGTGAAGGCCTGCACCGCAGCGTCGACCCGTCCGACGGCAACATCTACCTGTACTCCCAGTTCGAAGTGCCGGATGCCCGCCGCGTGTACGCCGTGTTCGACCAGCCTGACATCAAGGCCGTGTTCGACTTCTCCGTGCTCGCCGCCAAGTCTTGGATCGTCACCTCCAACATGCCTGCCGCATCCGTGACCGACAGCGAAACCGTTACCGAAGAAGGCACGCTCGGCACGCACGAAGCCGAAACCACCAAGCTGTGGGTGTTCGAATCCACGCCGACCATGAGCTCCTACCTCACCGCCATCTGCGCAGGACCGTACGCCGAATGGCACACCGAATACGCCAACGAAGACGGTCGCACCGTGCCGATGGCCATGTACTGCCGTCAGGCGCTCGCCGAAGCGTTCGCCAAGGATGTCGACTACCTGTTCGACATCACCAAGAAGGGTTTCGCCTTCTATGCGAAGACTTGGGGCGTGCCGTATCCGTACGCCAAGTACGACCAGATTTACGTGCCGGAATACAACGCCGGCGCTATGGAGAACATCGGCATGGTCACCATCCGCGACCAGTACGTGTTCGAATCGAAGGTCACCGACGCGTATGCCGAGCGCCGCGTGGTCACCGTGCTGCACGAGCTTGCACACATGTGTTCGGCGACTACGTGACCATGAAGTGGTGGAACGACCTGTGGCTCAATGAATCCTTCGCCGAGTTCACGTCCACTCTCGCCACTGCCGAAGCCACGGAATGGAAGGACGCTTGGGCCACATTCAGCTCCGGCGAGAAGAGCTGGGCACTGCGCCAGGACCAGCTGAGCACCACCCACCCGATCGTCGCGCCGATCAACGATCTGAACGACACATACGTCAACTTCGACGGCATCACCTATGCCAAGGGCGCTTCCGTGTTGAAGCAGCTCGTGTTCTATGTGGGTCGTGAGAAGTTCTTCAAGGGCATCAACAATTATCTGAACAAGCATGCGTACTCCAACGCTACGCTCGCCGATCTGCTGGCTGAACTCGAGTTGACGTCCGGCCGCGATCTCAAGGCGTGGAGCGCCAGTGGCTTGAACAGTCCGGCATCAACACCATCGCCACCGAAGTTGAGGAAAACGAGGATGGCACGATTCGCCAGCTTGCGTTGCGCCAGTCCGCTTCGGCTGAGCATCCGGTGCTGCGCGCACATCGTCTGGCTGTCGGCTTCTACAATGAGGATCCGGAAACCGGCAAGATCGTGCGTACCGACCAGTTCGAACTTGATGTTGACGGCGAACTGACGATTGTCGAAGCGGCTGCCGGCAAGGCACGTCCGGCGCTGATTTTGGTGAATGACGACGATTTGACATACACGAAGCTGCGCTTCGACGAGAAGAGCCTCAAGTTCGCTGCGGAGAACCTGTATCGTTTCGACGATGCGTTGGCTCGTTCCGTGATTTGGCTTGCATTCTGGGATATGACTCGTGACGGCGAATTGCCGGCAAAGCAGTTCATCGAAACCTCTTTGGCTGCGCTTGCCACGGAACATGAGTCCACCACGTTCCGTTACGCTTTGGCGCAGGTCAGCACCACCGCATGGCATTACACCGCTCCGGCCGACCGTGCCGAAGTGGTGGAGCATGTGGCTGCCGAACTGTTCAAGCTGGCTCAGGCTGCCGAAGCCGGTTCCGACGAGCAGTTCCAGCTGATCACCGCCTACTTGGGTTACGGGCGAGCCGGGCGATGCTGCGTTCGAAGCGAATGCGAAGGGTCTGCTCGATGGTTCCGTGAAGCTTGATGGCTTGGAGATCGACAATAATTTCCGTTGGACCATCATCAACGCGCTGAGCGCAATCAACGCCATCGGCCAGAGTGACATCGACGCGGAACTCGCCAAGCGTGAAACCACTGAGAACCGTGAGTTCGCATTGGGTGCGCGTGCGGTCGCAGGCATTGCGGAAGCCAAGGAATGGGCTTGGAACGAGGCTTTGCACAACGACGAGCTGACCAACATGCAGTTGGAATCCGTGGCCCGTGGTTTCGCATCAACTCCACGTGCCGACTTGGCTGAACCGTACGCGGCCAAGTATTTCGAGGTTGCCGACTGGATTTGGAAGAACAAGACCTTCCACATGGCTGAGGCTCTGCTGGAAGGCCTGTACCCGAGCTATGCCGATCCGGCCACACTGGTGGATCTCGGTGATGCTTGGCTGGCTTCGCATGCCGACGCGACAACGCGTTGCAGCGCATTGTGCGTGGCAATGTTGAATCGTCGCATCGCACGCTCAAGGTGCGTGATTTCAACGCGTCCCTCTGATGCCGTTCCTGGCACCACTACAGTAGCTGTTTTTGGCAGCTACTTCTGATATCACTTGTGATATTGCATCATAAGCCCGGACTGACGGCGTGACTTATCCCGCTGCCAGTCCGGGCTTGTTTGCTTCCAGACAAGCCATCCCAAACAAAGTCCCATAACGGTTATGGACAATGGGTCTTTCGGACCATAATGACCCAGCCGGTCGGAATCGGAGGATGGAAGTGAGATCGCAAGAAACTTGAGATTGCGGAAATCTCACGACGTTGCATACTGCGGTTTGCCTGACATCGCATACTGCAGTATGCAGGTATCGCAACATGCTGTTGACTATTTTGTTGAATGGTGAACCCGTTGAGTACGATGGTGCACGGCAATATAACTTGAGATAGCGAGGACTTGAGACTCATGCCACGTATGTTCGGAACAGACGGTGTTCGAGGATTGGCGAATAGGGCTTTGACCGCACAGCTTGCGTTGGATTTGGGCGATGCTGCGGTGCGCGTGCTTGGCGATGATGGAGACAAAAGCGAATTCGACGGTCGTCGCCGTGCACTGGTCGGCCGCGATACTCGCGTTTCCGGCGATTTTCTTGCAGCGGCACTGTCCGCAGGCATGTCCGCAGGTGGATTCGACGTGATCGACGCGGGCATTATTCCAACTCCGGGTGTCGCATACCTGACTTCCGTGCTGAACGTGGAAATGGGTGCCGTGATTTCCGCATCCCATAACCCCATGCCCGACAACGGCATCAAATTCTTCGCACGCGGCGGATTCAAACTGCCTGACACCAAAGAAGACGAAATCGAAAACGTGCTCGGCCAGGATTGGGAACGCCCGACCGGTGCAGGCGTGGGACGTATCAGCCACGACACGGCAACCGCAACCAACCTGTATATCGACCATCTGGTATCCACCATCGCCCCCATCGGGCCTGACAAGTCCCAGCCGACACCGTTGAAAGGCTTGAAGTCGTGGCTGACTGCGCCAACGGCGCCACCTCCGTGGTCGCGCCGGAAGCGTTGCGCCGCGCAGGAGCGACGTGATCGTGATCAACGCTTCGCCAGACGGCTACAACATCAACAAGAACGCCGGATCCACACACCCCGAACAGCTGCAGGCCATGGTCAAAGCCTCCGGAGCCGACTTGGGCGTGGCATTCGACGGTGACGCCGACCGTTGCCTTGCCGTAGACGGCGAAGGCAATATGGTCAACGGCGATCAGATCATGGGCATTCTTGCACGTGCCAAGAAAAACGCGGGCAAACTCAACCACGACACCCTCGTGGTAACCGTGATGAGCAACCTCGGCCTGAAGCTCGCCCTGCGTTCCATGGGCATCAAAACCGTGCAAACCGGCGTGGGCGACCGTTACGTGCTTGAGGAAATGCTGCGCGGCGACTATTCGCTCGGCGGCGAACAGTCCGGCCACGTGATCAACCGCGAATTCGCCACCACCGGCGACGGTACACTCACCGCACTGACCTTGTGCAACGAAGTGGTCAACTCCGGCAAGAGTCTCAAAGAACTCGCATCCGACTTCCCGCAACTGCCGCAAACCCTCATCAATGTGCCAAACGTCGACAAGCTCGCAGCCAAAACCAACGCCAAAGTGCAGGCGGCCGTCGAACGCGAAGAGAAAATGCTCGGCGACACCGGCCGCGTGCTCTTGCGTCCCTCCGGCACCGAACCGCTCGTGCGCGTCATGGCTGAAGCGGAAACCCAGCAGCAGGCCGACGAGGTCTGCGACCGTCTCGCCAAAGTCGTGGCCGAAGAACTCGCCTTGTAATCACACCGCCGATACACAGTATTTGGCAATCCAAAATCCCGAACCAATCCGCGAAGGAACCCCATGTTTGGACGTAACTCGAAAGTCAACCTCGAGCTCAACCGCGAGGTCGAAAAACTCATCAAAACCGGCGGCAAGGAACAGCTGCTTCCCATCGTGCAGGCAGGTGAACCGGTACTGCGCCAGCAGACCGCAGCCTACGAAGCCAACTGAGCCGCAAGACACTTGACAAGCTCATCGAAACCATGCGCGTCACCATGATCAAAGCGCCGGGCGTAGGTCTCGCCGCAACCAGATCGGCCTCGGACTGGCGCTTGCCGTGGTGGAAGACCATGTGCGCGACGACGATGACGATGACCCGCGCGAAGCGTCCGAATTCCCATTCCACGTCATCATCAACCCCAGCTATGAGCCGATCGGCACCGAAACCCGCAGCTTCTACGAAGGCTGCCTGAGCTTCGACGGCTATCAGGCGGTACGCAAGCGCTGGCTCGACATCACCGCCCGCTGGCAGGATGAAGATGGCAAACAGCATGAGGAACATCTGCACGGCTGGCCGGCCCGCATCTTCCAGCACGAAACCGACCATCTGAGCGGCGAACTGTATATCGACAAGGCGGAAATCCGCAGCCTCGCCACCAACGAGAATCTTGAGGATTCTGGTGCGACGATCCGGTTCCCACCGAAGCCGCCGCCGAACTCGGATTCGAACTGTAAACCAGGAGCGCACGCCGCAAATCGCATACATGCGCGGCGAAAAACGCTGCGGAATCCGATTGTCACGGAATCCTATCGTTGCGCAATCCGCGGAATATCCTGCAGGGGGAGAGGCCCACAGGCCTCTCCCTTTTTGTCATACCGTCATTTTTTCGTCATACCACCATGCGCATAACCAGTGCAACGCGCGCACGCATCACACTCCCCACGGCAGACGCACGTATGAGCGTAACCATGTTTGCATTTCGCAGCATTATCGACAATATCGGCGTTCGCGTTGCGATGGAATGATTTCGTACGCGACGTCGTGCTCCGTCTGCAACGCGCATGATCGTATCCTGACGACGAATGCTTGGTGAACATAATCGTTTTTCGTAGCATTGTTCTTTCTCTTACCGAAAATCAACGAAATAAAACGAACCCAAGATAACCTTTCGAATCTCAAAAAAACTTAAGATTGCGCTATCCGAGAAGCATCATGGTTTTTTGTACGCGCCGACGTGTACTGCGCCCCCTCTCGGCTACCATGCAAAGTATGAACGAAGCAAAGACGGGCCGTTCCTGCTTACCGAAGCCAAACAAGACATCAGCCAATGGTCGCATCGATGCCGAAAACGCCGACAATGAGCGCATCGACTGGCATTGGGTCATGTCTCTCGACTTGGAACACGGCATCGGAGCCGCCAAAAGCCAAGGCATCGACCTGATCGCCGTTCTGAATGCCGCGGATGCCACGTTTTCGTCGACCTCGGAGAAAACGGATTCCATGCAGGATTCGGTACCATCCGTCCAACAGTTGCATAATCTGCTGAAAAAGGATTTAGCGGTCCGTGACCGGCTCGAATCCATCATCGCGCAATGCAATACCACCTTCATGACGGATTTCGACCGTCTGATCGCTTCATACCGTTTGCCTCGCGCGCTCGCCTATGCGAACCGTAGGTTGTGCGACGAAATTGCCGTGTTGCGGCGCATTGGTGTTGCGATGGGATTGTGGACGATTGCCGAAGAGCGGCGGGAGCGGGTGATAGTGCCTGTGCTGCAGTCTGTTGCCGGAGCGGAAAGCCGCGTGAATCTTAACGATATTCAGGATCGCACCGCGCAGATCGTCAATGGCCGTGCCGAACGTCGTGCCGCGGAACGTGAGCAGAAGCGTGCCAGCGATTACGCCATGTCACGCGCGAATTTGAGCGGGGTGACGAGTCCGGGAGGCTCGAAGGTGTTCGACTATGGCTCCCTCGGATCCGCTGGTGGTTCCGCTGACTTGGTGGAAGCCGCGCAGGACCGACGTTTGGCGGATTACAAAAAGTCGGATTGGCGTGACGCTACCTTCCCCGGCCGTGACGTCGACACGGTGATGGGCATTGATATCGAAACTACGGGTACGGATCCGGCTCGCGTGTACATCATCGATGCCGGATTCGAATTCATGAACATGATCTCGCCTCGTCCTGCCGGCGAGCCCGCGGGCTACCGCTACGAACAGGATTATTACGAGTCCGGCGATGCATATGGCCAGGCACGTCTTTCCTTCGGCGTTCCCGCGCAGAATGCGCTGCTTGGTAATCCTCTGATTCTCGACCTTACCGGTATTGACGTGCGCGATCGCGCCAGCGCGGACTTTCGTCTGTTCGACGAATGGCCCGAAGCTCAGATCGGATTGCTGCAACGACTCGAACAGCAGCCATACGTTGCGCATAACGCCCGGTTCGAGCATAGCTTTTTCATGCTGAACGTCGCCGGATATGCGGAAAGCTATCGTGCCGGCAATATCACGATCATCGACACATTGCCGATGAGCCGTCGTTGGATGAGGGATCGATTCCCGATGATGAGCATCCGCACGGCAACAATACGTTGGATGCGTATGCCAAACGTCAGCGCGTTGGATGCATCCAAAAGCGAACGACATCTTGGCTTGGAAGATACGCACATCATGCTGGTCGCCATGAAGCATCATCTGGGTGTGCTGCATGCCGAGGGGCGCGGGCCGTGGGGCGCCGGTGGCAGGCCCGGCAATGGTGGCAAGCGCTGTGGCAAGCGCTGGTAGACGGAGTCGCTCGCAGGTTGTGTGGCAAGGCGTAAGTTGGTCGGACGAATTGACGTTGCTGGATGTGTGTCAGGCGTAGTCGTGTTGTGTCTGTTCCCGCTGGATGTTTTGCCCGCTGTTTGTCTTGTACCTTTCTGTCATTCGTTCGTCTCGTGTGCGACACGCCCGGATGTTGACCTGTAGCGAGGTATGTTGAGGTTTTTCCAGCGGGATTGTGCTGTGAATGGTGCTCATCACTTGATTTTCCTGCGATTTCGACACGCCGAGAGATACGTTATTTTTCAACGGTTTACACAGTGTTTACGGAAGGTCGATTTGCGTAGATCGGCAAGGACGTGTAAGTTTACATCTCGCTGCTCAGCACGGCGGTTCCGCTCCTGAGGTTCGGGACGGTCTGCTGGTGTGGTGGTGGTTTGAGAACTCAAGAGCGTATTTGTACTACTTCTTTATAGTCAATGATTGCCAGTTCATCGTCCGCTCGTTCGCGAGTGGCCGGGAGGCCTTGAAGGACGGTGAGGTTTTCGTGCGATGCGCCTTTCCTTATAAGGCGATCGTCAATTTTCTTATTTTTGAGAGTCACATGTTGGCTTTCTGCAAAGTTTTTTTGTGGAGGGTTCGATTCTGGCTCAGGATGAAGCTGGCGGCGTGCTTAACACATGCAAGTCGAACGGGATCCATCAGGCTTTGCTTGGTGGTGAGAGTGGCGAACGGGTGAGTAATGCGTGACCGACCTGCCCCATACACCGGAATAGCTCCTGGAAACGGGTGGTAATGCCGGATGCTCCGACTCCTCGCATGGGGTGTCGGGAAAGATTTCATCGGTATGGGATGGGGTCGCGTCCTATCAGGTAGTCGGCGGGGTAACGGCCCACCGAGCCTACGACGGGTAGCCGGCCTGAGAGGCGACCGGCCACATTGGGACTGAGATACGGCCCAGACTCCTACGGGAGGCAGCAGTGGGGAATATTGCACAATGGGCGCAAGCCTGATGCAGCGACGCCGCGTGCGGGATGACGGCCTTCGGGTTGTAAACCGCTTTTGATCGGGAGCAAGCCTTCGGGTGAGTGTACCTTTCGAATAAGCACCGGCTAACTACGTGCCAGCAGCCGCGGTAATACGTAGGGTGCAAGCGTTATCCGGAATTATTGGGCGTAAAGGGCTCGTAGGCGGTTCGTCGCGTCCGGTGTGAAAGTCCATCGCTTAACGGTGGATCTGCGCCGGGTACGGGCGGGCTGGAGTGCGGTAGGGGAGACTGGAATTCCCGGTGTAACGGTGGAATGTGTAGATATCGGGAAGAACACCAATGGCGAAGGCAGGTCTCTGGGCCGTTACTGACGCTGAGGAGCGAAAGCGTGGGGAGCGAACAGGATTAGATACCCTGGTAGTCCACGCCGTAAACGGTGGATGCTGGATGTGGGGCCCGTTCCACGGGTTCC
>ENA-OQER01000615-OQER01000615.1-human-gut-metagenome-genome-assembly--contig:-NODE-615-length-19069-cov-5.261799_pt1 | contig 19069 bp, 29 predicted proteins | sample MGYA00242797_ERZ504639 | MGnify/ENA primary metagenome ERZ504639 (study PRJEB26092, sample SAMD00036306) | human gut metagenome | host: Homo sapiens | study: EMG produced TPA metagenomics assembly of...
AAGCAAGCCAGAAGCTTCAGCAGGCAGTTCAGCTTTCAATTCAGAACCAAAAACTGTATGTTCCATCTCAGGCGATTGCACTTCCTGAATCTGGAAATCACCTTGCAAAACGATTGTTTCATCCAAAAGAAGCTTCGAAGCCGCCTCTGCATACGCAAAAGCCAGAAAACGAGTCTGTGTCCTGAATTTCGCCTCTGCAACCAACCCCGCGGCGGTGTAACACGGGGAAGCACAGCACAGGAAGAATGTCTTTGCCGATGCAGCACACTTATCCATGCCTGGACACAGAAACGATGTGGCATCAGTCTATCAACCGCACCGGAAAGCAGGCGATCCACGCTATAATGATGATCTGCTATATACACCAGAAGTCGTCGTATTTAAGACCGATACCTCTGCGCCGGAACGAATGGAAGAAAAAGACTGGTATCAGGTAGACATCATTACCTGCGCGGCCCCGAATCTCCGAAAGAAACCAAGCAATGCCATGAATCCGTCCGCAGGAAATGCGCCGGTTAAGATTAGTGAGAAAGCACTGTACGAACTTCAGATGCAAAGGATGGAACGTGTTTTTCAGGCGGCAGCATCGAACGGAGCGGAAGTTCTGATTTTAGGCGCGTTTGGCTGTGGCGCTTTCTGTAACCCGCCGAGAATTGTAGCACGTGCATTTCGGAGCGTACAGGAAAAATATGCATCCTATTTTGAAACGATAGAATATGCGGTGTTCTGCGGCAAAAATGATACGTTAAATTATGATACATTCAATCAGGCGCTTGGAGGTAGAAAATAAAATTTATAGCAACCCCGAAAAGAATGCAAAAAATTCAGTACCACAGAGTGTGAATTATTGTGTCACAGATTTTCGTCGTACCCTGGTACGCTTTAAAATTTGTTCCTTGCGATTCGCATTTTGCAGCATTGTCTTTTTTTCATTATTTTCGGGCTTTTCTATAAGCTGGGCTCTGAAAGAACGTAAAAGCGAACAAAAAATATGACTTCATGAAAGGCAGACAAGATTAATTTTTTAAGAATAAAAAGCGTTATACAAATATCGCCTGTAATAAGTAGAATAGGCTATGACAAACAGGAGAGGGGAAGAGGATAAATGAAGGTTCTGAACTTTGAAGACAGCGTTTACAAAGCAAATGCAATCCGCAAGGTATTGAACCAATGCGGCGTGGCTAAAATTGAACTGGTGTCAAATGTCGAGGATGGTCTGCAGATGCTGAAGAATGCAGAAGACGCTGGGGCACCGTTCGATTTGATTATCACAGATATGCATTATCCCATGAAGCAGGGAGCTGTCAGTGATACGGAGGCGGGAGAAAAGCTGGTTCAGCTCCTGCAGGAGCAGGGCAAACAGACAAAGGTTATCGTATGCTCATCCAGAAATATGAAGCTTCCCGGAGTGTATGGTTGTATCTGGTATTCGGAAAGAAGATACTCTTTATATCTTAGGCGATGTAGTCGATCGTGGACCAGAGCCAATGAAAATCCTGAAATACATGATGGCACATTCCAATATCATTCCGATCATAGGAAATCATGAAGTTATGGCGCTACCGAATCTCAAACTTCTGGTGCTGGAAGTTTCGAGAAATTTTCTGGATAAACTGCCGCCGAAGGTGTATCGGGATTTTGACAACTGGACGCAGAACGGCAGTACCAGTACAATCCAGGATTTTCGCAAACTGCCGCAGGAAGAACGGCACCAGGTAGTAGAATACATGAAATCATTCCGCCCATACGGAAAGGAAATTGTTAATGGCAGGAATACTGGCTGGTGCATGCCGGACTGGATCATTTTTCAGAAACAAAACATCTGGAAGAATATTCGGTAGATGATCTGGTATGGACGCGGATTGACTACGAAATTCCATATTTCGATGATATCATTGTAGTCAGCGGACATACACCGACACAGAATATCCTTGGGAATAGCCACCCAGGTATATTTTTAAAGCAAACCATCACATTGCGATCGACTGTGGAGCAGGGAAAATCAATGGAAGACTGGCGGCAATCTGTCTGGATACCGGGGAAGAATATTATGCACGGTAAATGCTGTAAAGAACGAAATAGGGAGGAGTATGAAAATGAATTTTAAATTGATTTTAGATAAATGGAATCTTGTATCAGAAAAAGGACTGCCGGAGGACGGAACCTGGTGTTTTGTGGCATGGAAAAACTGCACAGGCGAATATGAATGGGCCATCGGAGGCTATCAAGAAGCGGAGCATCAGTCTATGTCAATTTTGGCATGGGAGGAATGGTTCTTGAAGAGGAAGAGGCTGTCGCATGGGCGGAACTTTTCAAAGATGAAGTTTTTACAGCGGAGTAAGGAAAATCTTCAAAGAAAAGAGGAATACGAATGAGCCAGAAACGATCAAGAGTAAAGATGAATGTAGATATAGCAAAGATGAGAAAAGCGGGAAGTACAGAAGAGACTGCTGGATTTCTTCCGGAAGAGGGGATTTTCTTATGAGGTTCATATTGGATACCTATATCATGGACAAATGACACAGGAGGGGTGGCAGCAGATTTTGACAGAACTTAAAGAGTGCGGGCTGGCACAGTTTATCCATGATGTTTTTGTGTATGACATGCCTGGAAAAATTCTTGTGGTAGAAGATGGAAAGCAAGAATATAGATAGTTCTTTCAAAAGTGCATGGTTGCGGCTAAAACGAATTGTCAGATAATAGGTAAACAAATAAGAAAAAAAGCAAATTCATATCAAAAATAATAAAAAAGAATGGTAAAAGAAAGTGGATTGCGTTATAATAAAAACAATTAAAATGTGTAACAAAAAATCAATAAAGTTAGTATAAAAGAGAATGAAAAAAGTAATGGAAAATGACATTTATATCGCCCAAAAGAGAATCAGTACAGAAAATTTTTTGTTGAAACTGAATCGACAGGCACATCAGCTTGAAGTTTATAAAAAAGCAGATGGGCAGGCTCTGCGGAAGAACTACAGCATCCGAAAGGATTTTGTCCCGTGTGAATATACGATTTATGAAAAAATCAAGGAAATGCCATGCCTGTTCGGCCGCGAAGATTCCCCAACTCCTTATGGTGTGTTTGATATTGTAAAAAAATCAAAGGTAAAAGAAGAATATATCAGCGGCTATCATAAAAAGTATGAACGGATAAAATTTTTTGGCTATCTGGTGATTTTCGAAGACTACTTTATTCACAGTGATCTTTATATGGACAGAGTGACATCTGAAACATTTGAGCAGGCAGAGCCAATCAGCAACGGAGATACCGGCACGGCAGGCTGCATTCGGGTCAGCCAGAAAAATGTAGAGTGGTTGCTGGAAAATATAGAAGTAGGAACTACGGTAATCCTTTGATGAAGTGGGGGAGCGATGGAAAAATACTGGGAAGACGTTAAAAATACGGAAGAAATAGATCGAGGTTTGTATATCATACTTCCTCTTCGATATCAAGGGGATTTTCAGTAGATACCGTTTAGTGCGAAAAAAATGAATACAAACCAGAAAGATCAATCCGATGAAGAAAAGGATCGCTCCGGATTTGATTCCGATGATTTTCTGGAAATTCTATCCATAAAATGCCGTTCTGGCGAATTTGTCAAAAGGTGTATGCTGGAGGAGAAGGCTGCAACGGTGCAGAAAAAATGGAAAGAAGCAGTAAAGATCTCCTTTCCGTATGATCTGACGCAATTGCAGGTATTTTCTTTCAACAATGGAATTGCCTTTTTAACCGTGTATCTGGCATATAAAAATAAAGACGTCCAGGAAATTTATCAGTTAATCAATCCGGGATACATAGATGATAAAAAACAGGAAATTCAGGACAGCCTGTTAGCAATTTTAGAACAGGAAGTATTTGAATCATGGCATAAGGAATATGGCGTTCAGTTAAAATGGTTCGGACAAAGCGAAAAAACAAAAATCTACATGATGAAAGAAGCTTACCGACTGAATGTGGCGGCACTTCCGAAACGTTTTGAAGAACGGAAGATTGCGGAGAAAATTGCCTATAATGAACATCGGCTGATTGATGTAACGAAGGAGTTTTCCGATTTATCGGAGAAAGATGTTGAGTATGCATCTGGGGCAAGGGATGTAAATGACAGCCATTATGGATGGGCATGTGCAATTACATCACAGGAGATTGCCTATGCGTATGGTCCAAACCGGGGAAAACAGTTCCACTTACAGCGGAAGCATTGCTAGAACGAGCAGAAGACGATCTGGCACTAACGATGATTGTAATGTATCAAAAATATACTTGTATGCTGTTGAACGAAAAAATCCATGAGAGATTTCAGGGGATTTCAGCTCAGAGTATTCGAGGACTGAAAAAAGAAGCATTAGAATTCATCGCATACGGAACATTGACACCATCCCAGGTGTCAAAATGAAATAATGTCTGTGAGACATATCGAGCGCTGCAGAAAGAAAATGGCGTGAATGAAGCACTGGATGAGATCAAAGAAAAAATTGAACTGTTAAACGAAGAACAGGATCACATCGACAGCAAGCGGGAATCACGAGTGAGTATGATTATTGCGGTATTTGGATTCGTTTCCATTATCGCGGCGGCGTTACAGATATTAGATTACCTGAGTTCAGGGAGAGGGGTGATGATTGGGGGATTTATTGGTGCTGTGAGTGGTATTTTATGTATTAGCTTAGTATTGTATTTCAAGCAAAAAAATTAAAAAGTTGTTGCAGAAAAATTTAGAGAGATTTCGAATATCTGAGGTGAATGAAATGGACCAGTCGGAATAGATGTAACTAATTGAGAAGCTTGAATAGTGAGAGCAAAAGTTTAAGTAAGTGCTAAATCGAAGAAGAGATTGTATAATTAAATGCAAGAAATGAGGGAAAGAGAAAATGGTAGAAGATAGAGTGAAAAATTTTAATTGTAAGCAAAAAGAAGTTTGATTAAAATAATTGATGAATTAGGGGAAAAAGCAAAAAAAAAGCATTATTATGTGGGCTATTTTGAAAATGAAAATAATACATTTAATATAATGAATTTGGAAGATAAAGAAAAACATGATTATTTAAATTATTATTGGTGTGAATATCAAATAGAAAATGAACAATTTAAAATTACCATGTTTTATAAAGACTTCGACTGTGGATCTGGTAATATACATGTTCTACCAGGAGCGATTCAGGTATGGAAAAAAATAGAAGAAGATGGTTGGGATTGCTTTGGATTTTGTGAAAAAACTTTGAGTAGATCTAATAGAAATAAAGAGGGAATCGTCGAGTATAAAATGATTGGAGGAAAACCATATTGCGAATATGGGTGGATGCCATTAATTGAAACACCTGTGTTTTATGATGACAAAATCTTAGATAATTTTATTGATAATATTAAAAATAACACTGTGCAAGGTGTTAAAAATACTATGAATAGTAATGAATTTTATAAAAATGTAAAAGATTATTCATCACATGGGAGATCGGGACATTATATGCGATATTCTTTACTCAAATACGAGTACAAAGAAAACTATTTATATTATAAAACAATGTATATTACAAACATAGGTTTTTTTACAAAATATGATGGAGAAAAAGTAGCATTTGAACTGGGAAACGGTATTAATGGGTGTGGACCTAATTACTATGATGATAAATCTAATAAATGGATAATACAAAAAGAACAATATAAAGAGGATTTTAGTAACCATATTGCATAATATGAAAAAGCGATCTGACGATGCTGTACATGCTGCCAGATAATGAATGGGCAGATGATTTTTTAAAATGTATAAGGCGTTATACAAATGACGCTTATAACTGCTAGAATGACCTCAACAAAGGAAAAGATCGAAAATTAAATGTAGCCAGGGAAAAATCCAGCAACTGGATACTCAGATTAAGTGGAGGAATACAAACAATGGGCTTAAAGAACGATATAAAATTTAAAATTTTACAGGAGCTAATGCAAGAGACAAATATAGAAAGACCAATATCCATTTGGAAACTGCGCGATGCTGTTTATGGGGAAATTTCCGTAGAGGGAGACAAAGAGAAGAAAAAGAACAAACGCGATAACCAGATCAGAACTGTAAAAAAGGATGTCTTTGAACTGGAAGCGGAAGGCATTGTTACGATCACCGAGATGGATGAGGATGGAAAGATAGATAATAAAAAGAATATTATCTATTACAATCATCCATTGAGTCAGAAAAAACTGCCATTTCTGATTGAACATATTTTTACCATGACAGCAACGATGGAGGAAAAACAGGAAATTATTCGAGATCTGATCACCTGTGCCGGAGTAGGAAATATTAAGAAATATCATTGCTATCTGGAAAGGTTTTCCCCGGAATATTTATTAGATGATGTGGGAAAAGCGAAGGTTTCAAAAGAACGGAAATATCCGAAAATACCGCAGATGGAAGGCGAAGAGGTCGTCCGCCGGGCAGAACCGTGCCACTATACAAATCTGCATGAGAATATGAGCAGAATCTTTGAAGCACTGAGCAATCAGACAGGACAGTTTTTTCGGAAAATCTCATTTAAACTCATACAGTATACGAAATCAGGGGAGCGTGCTTATGTCGATGGTGGAAAGGTCTATGTCATTTCACCTTATTTCATCAGCAGTTCAAATGGGAAACTGTGGCTGGTTGGAAACCATGAGCCGTATCAGGGTTTGTCCAATTATCCGATTGAACGCATGGACGAAATTCAGGTGCTTGAGCCGGGAGAGGGAAGATACCGTCCGATGTCTGAATTGGAAGACGAGAACAAGAAGCTGGATAAGTATCGTTATGTAGCAGAACACCAGGGTGGCAGCTATGGCAGTGTGGAACCCATCATTTTACGGGTGCGGAAAACGCCAAATGCTTATACGATCATGTATCATACGTTTGATGATGAGTTTTATTTCCTAAAGGGTGGAACAGAGGAATATGATCGGGTGCTGGTATATCGAACCGCGTATTTTATGGCAAACTGGGCGATGATGAATTCAAGGGATGTCATCGTGGAGACGCCGTCTGTACAGGAACTGATCCGAAATAAAATGAAAGAACTGGAAGGGCTTTATCAGACCAATGAATAAACCAGAAGTTCAATGAAAAATTCTGGAAAGTGTGTAAAAATAGGGAAATATAAAAATTTTTGCAGGGTGCGTAAGGAGGCGTTTGTTACGATGACAGAACAAGGTAAGGTTCATTATCTACTGGTGCGTGGCTATGAGGAATTTCATGATGAGGATGAGTGGCTTGGAATTTATTCCACTTGGGAAAATGCAATTGCTGCATATGAGAGAGAACATGCTGCGCTGGAAAGAGAAAAGGCGAGAGATCTGGAAACCTTTGGCGAACGGGCTATGCAGCTTGCCATGCGTGAAGAAATCCAGATTCACAGCTTTGAGGAAACGACGGGGAGATGGCGATACCATCTCCAGTCAAAAGAAAATCTGCAGAAATGAAAAATGGAATTGTAGTATGAATTATTTTTTTGTTCCGCAAGAAGCGTTACACAAACAACGCCTATTGCGGATAGAATAGGCACATAACAAAAAGCTGTTTCAGATCCAAGGTCAGGGAGGAAAGATACATGTGTAAAAGACATAAACGTTTTGTGATATTTCTGGATGTTGACGGAGTGCTGAATACCACAACCACAGTCCAGAAAACCCCGGATGGATATACGGGGATTGATGATGCACGAGTGGAAGTCCTGGCAAAGACAATTGAAAAAATTGGTGGAGCAGATCTTGTTTTGTCTTCCGACTGGAAAGAAGTGAAACCGACAGATGATGATTATGTGTATCTCATTTCTAAACTTGCTTTGTGCGGGCTGTCGATCGATGGGCAGACACAGGATCAGATGTACAAAAGGGGAGAAGGGATTTTGAAATACCTGAAAGCACATCCGGAGATTGAAGAGTATGTAGTTCTGGATGACTGCAGATTTGACTTTCAAAAGGACCGAAAACTCTGGGAACATCTGCTGCTCACCAATGGAATCGAAAACGCACAATTTGCATCGGAAACCCCGGCGGTGGAGGCAATCGTGTTTAGGGATTATCTGAAGCTGTTTTGAAACAGGAGTACTCAAATGAGAAAGAGAATCAGCAGAATGATAGGAAATATATTGTAAAGTGACAAAAAAGTTTTTCTGCGCCAGATACTGAAGGAGGAGCAAAATGAAAAATCAAATTACAAAAGAAACCGTCTATCGTATCCCAGCTGATGTGAAGAGAGAAAGTGCTGTGACCCTGCAGGAAAAGCATCTGCTTCAGAAATTCACCAATATTCTCCGCGAGGATGGGAAAAATTACTGGTTCAATGCGGAGAGATTTCTGCGGACAGCGGAAGAATACAACTTTACAGTTTCAAGCATGATGAGAGACATCGAATTATCAGAGTATGTGGAGGAAGAAGAGATTCCAAGTCTTAAGACGCTTCGCAGATTACTCAATTATTGTGAATATCCAGATGAGAAGCTTGTGGTCGGAATTCAGGCGATTAAACGGATTGGAAAAGCGCTGTACGGGAATCAAAATGCGTTCCTTGAAATTATCGATGAAGAGAGTCTTAGCTGCATGGCAGAGCAGTATCTGAAGATTCGGGAACAGTGAAAGTAAAATCCTGTGAAACAGAAAAGTGGCCAAAAGAGTGTCCACATGCAGGAACGGTTCCATGATAAGATAAGGCATACCCGGAAAGTAAACCACAAGTTCAATGCAAACGACGGAGAGACGTGGAATAATAGGAGTACATAAGAGCTCCGGCGGATGCATCAGAATACAGGACAGATCAGGAGGAACAACTCGATATGACGTTGAACGAACTTTTCGCAATTCAGGAAGCAGACGTAACAAAAGAATTCCTGTTGAAAGCCGGCTGGAGTGAGATCGCAGAAGAACCGGCGGAGATATTCCGGCGGAGCAGGCTGGTTCCTGACAGAGTGGAATCACATAAGGAATACAAAAGTTAAAAGAGAAATATGAGTGAGGTAGCTCAGCCATGGTAGAGCAGAGAAACCAAGCCGATCATGGGTGTGGTCGGTACAGCAAAAGATCTATTGTCGCTGGTTCGATTCCAGCCCTCACTCCTGAAACATGAAAACTCACAGTCAACGTACAAAAGAATGGAGACGAGATCACAAATGAACACAGGATCTGCAATCGAAACTGAAAGATTATTCCTTCTCCCAAGCCGGACGGACAGAGACTCCGAGGCATTTTTACAAATGCTGCGGGATGATGGCGACTTCTACATATTCTGCGGAGTCAGCCCATCCGAAAAACATGTGATGGGGTTTGCCAACTACTTTGAGAGAACCGATCATGAGCTTTGCACCTATTCCATTTTTCCCAAACAGCAGAAAGACAAGTTTATTGGTTACGTAGGCGTACATAGAGAAATGGAAGACGAATACGAAATTGAATTTTATATCGCCAGAGAATACCGAAGAAACGGCTACTGTGAAGAAGCCAGCCGAGAGCTGATTAATCAGCTCTTTGGTGATGGGGTTTCTGCAAACGGAAAGAATCTTTTCATCGATAAGCTGTATGTGACAACCCAGACAGAAAATGAACCAACGATCAGCCTGCTGCGGAAGCTGGGGTTCAGAGAAGTAGAGGACGGCCCGGTCATGGTTGTGCTGGGTAACATTTTCGAAAAAGAAGATAATTTTTTCGCACACGAAGTAGTAAAACTGGTACTGACAAAGGAGGAGTTTTCTGATGGCAATTAAATTTGAAGAACTGAGAAAATATGTTGCACGCAATGTCCGCTTATCCATCTGTTTTGAGGATGGTTATTACCACGATTATCTGATGATGTCAGACATTCCGGAACAGAAATATGCCGGCTTTTACATCTATGGAGTCGGAATGGTGGATGTGGAATTTTACAGAGATGTCTATACGGCTTTGCCGGAACCGGAAGGAGAATGTTGGTGCAGTAAAGATGATACAATGAATCCGGCGATGGAACTTATGATTTCGGAAGAACCGCGGGATATCAAACGGAGTGTGGAACAGAAGCTTTTGTTCCGGGATCTAAAACCGTATCTGCAGATCGGCAGACATTTTTCTATCGTAAATCGAAATGACTGGTCATCTGAATACTATGAATATCGGAGTGAGATACCGGAGAAATACGATGATATGTATGTGTACGGCATCGGAATGGAAGAGTGTCCACATGTTGAGAAAATGTGGATGGATGTTCAGTATGAAACGGTTCACAGAAAGCAGATGGTGATTGTGCTTTCCAATCAGCCGAGAGAAGATCTGAGAACAGAATAAAAGAGAACTTTTTATGCAACGGAAAAAGGAAAGGAAGAGAGCCAGAGATATGGATAGAGATCACACGTTTGATTTACCAGATTTAACAGAAGACTTCTGGAAAACCGTTGTGTTTGCACAGGAGGATCCCCCTTCTGGAATGGGCGGCCCGGGATGTGTATGTCTGCTCAGCAAAGAGGGAAAAGAGTATATTTTCGGATTTGAAGAGACACCATTTTACAAAAGTACCGAGCTTTTCCCGATCTTTGAGACGACCGATGAAAGATTGGTTATCGTCATAAATATAAAGCAGAAGATCACGGCTGGAAATATCTGGAGAAAGAAAATGCACTGATCCGGGAAGACATTCTGGATGAGTACAGCAAAGCGGCTGCGGAGGCGAAACGGGAAAAGGAAAATTTCTGGCATTTTTATGCCATCGATCTGGCCGGCCGGGCAATTGGCGTGGAGCATCTGGAACGATATGATTACATCGGAAGCGTTCTGTACAGGGAAAGAATGGATCGGGAAATGGCGGAACGCCGGAAAAAACGCGAGAAGGAGAAACTGACGGAGAACGAATTTAACTGGAAGCCGATGCATGTGAACAATATTCCGGACAATTCTGAGATGGGCGTTTACGCACTGTTGATGAGAAGGAATGACGGAAAAATCAAGGGTGTAAAATACTCGATTCTGTATCAGTACGAGGAGCACAGCCCGATGCTGATATACAGTGATGCAAAGGTGGAAGCTATATTCTTTTCTACGCGGATTACGATGATATCATCGGTCCGTGGGATTATCATTCTGTCAGCAGACAGGAATGTGCAGAGCTTTACGGAAAAGAAAATCATTTTCCGCCGGAATTGGCATATTATGACTGGATTACGTTTTCAGATGGTGATATTCATAACTTCGGCAGATTTCTCCGCACATTCCAAAGTCTGGAAGAAGCTAAAGCATATGCGATGTATTATGCGAATGTGAACAGCGGCGGAATCAACAAGAAAACAATTCTGAAACAGGAGGAGGAATCCAGAATCGAAGATCATGTGAACCGTATTGCACATTACGAAGCATATCAGATGTATCGAAAATATTATAAAGAAATTCTGGATGCTATCAGCGAAGAAAACTGTTTCCCGGATTCCTGCAGCGGAGGCGGTGTATATCTGCGGGAGGCAATTTTAAAGAAAGTGCCGGAGATCACAGAAGAACAGCTCAGGATGATCTGGAGAGAACTTCCATTTGTGATTGAGAAGAGAACGCAGGACTGGATTGAACGGGAAAAGCAGTTCAGTGAAAATTATATCCGAAAGGCCAAAAAGCGGAAACCCGGGAAAACGAAAAGAACCGCAGATCAGATCGGGAAATAAAGGAGAGGTGCAATATGGGTATTTTAGAATTTCTGGAATGTTTTGATCCACTGACGGAAATCTGCGTTGAAGATGCCACGGAAGTCGTGTTTGAAGGAAGGCAGAAGATTTTCCTGAAGAAAAGGATAAGGCCTATATCATCGTTCCGTCTCGCACAAACAACAGAGATGGCGTGATTAGGCTGTTTGTTTCGAAACAGGAATATTTGGAGAAAAAGTGCGGGCAAAATAAAATATATGTACTGGATGCACTTTTGGCTATTCTGTATTCTGTTATGAGAAAAAATTCTGAAGCAAAACAGGTATTTCTTACCATGGTGGAAAAAGCGGAGGACTATAATGAAATACTGCAGAAGTGGGAAAAAGCTCCTGAGAAAGAAAAAGAGCCGCTTGAACGGGAAAAACAGGGGAGATGGAAAGCTTTTCTGGAGGAAAAAGAGCATCTTCTTCGGGAAATGAAACAAATAGAACCACTTTGGGATATTTCGGGTCAGTGGATCGGATACAGCCAGGAAGAGCTGGAGTATTTTGCAGAGTATCTGGTAAGAAGAAAGAACATGCTTCTGGAAAGAAAACACACGCTGGAAGCACAAAGCTGGGCACAATGCCATGAAGATGAACTTTGCCAGATCATGAAAGCGGACTACCCAAATGAGGGGATTGCAGCGTTGGCACTGGAAAAGCAGTATGGACTGGATGAACAGCAGGCCAGAATGATTTTCGATTTGAGATTTCGATTCATGTTTGGAACAGCCAGAGATCTGGTAGAACGAGACAATATGGTAATTGGACGTATGCTTGAAATTTTTCTGAAAGATGAGGGAGGGGCAGAAGGATGATTTTCCTGGCGGGATCTGCGGCGAGCGGAAAAACGAAAAAAGCGGTTGCATATGGCTGGAAAGAGCGAAAAACCAGCGAGGATGGAGTTCTCCTTTTTCACTGCAGCATGAAAAGAAGGAGATGTGGAAGATTCTGCAGAGCATGTACGGGCAGGAGGAGCTTTCCAAGATAGAAATTGATGATACACCAGCGATGATGGTGGAGAGAATGGCAGAAATCATAGCGCAGAAAGCAGAGAATGGAGCAATTTCTGTTTTTGTGATTGATGAAGTGCCGATGATGACAAGCAGAAAAAATTTTGCCGACAGAAAAGAAGAGCTGCGGTATATGATTGGCTTGCTGGGAAACTGCGAGAAAAAAGAACATGTTGTGATTGTAGCCGTTATTCCAGTGTCGAAATACTGTACAGAAATGCAGAAGAAAAAAGAAGTAAGTACCTGTTATGGAGAAATAGAAAAACCAGAAAATTGTCTGGTTTTCGTATAGACAAGAACCTGTCCACATATGGGATACGGCAGGTGGTAAGATAGCAGGTAGAAAGAGACAACAGAAGGATTACCAGTAAAAGCTCCAAGGGAGGTAGCAGCGAATGATTCTTTACAAATACACAGCAGACTGTTCAAAACTGAATCTGGAACAGGAGGATTCAACGAAGGAAGGATATGAGCGTCTCTATTCCAGACGGAGTGATGCTGCGGAATGGAACAGCAAGTTTTACACTGCCTACCGTACAGAAAAGAAGTTTTTCATTATGATCAGTGATATTCTGAATGGTCAGATGACGATTGTGGCTGCACTTGAGATGGAAGTGGTTCCCCGGGTATGTGTGGATTGTATTCAGAAGATACTGCCGGAAATTGAGTTGCTTGCGTATGAGGAGATCACAAATGATGCGTTTTGCAAAGAACTGGTTCGGGCAGAACGGAATAACTGGACGGAGTGTTACAGCGGGTCGCTGAAGGAAAAATTAAAACTTGCGATAGAACCAGAACATCACAGTTTTTTTGAACCTGTTGCGTATCAGGTAAGTGAACGGATTTATACCGCTCAAAATATGACCAGACAAAAGCAGGCGGAGCAGATGCAGGAAATTATGGCATCGGAAAGCTTCTATGACGAAATGGAGCGGATTTACGCCCCGGAAAATGAAAAACGTTTTGTTGGGCATCCGGTTCATTATCTGATCACAGCCGGTGACAAAGCGGCTGCGGATGATATGATAGATCTTCTGATTCCGGCACTGCTGGAGAATCAACGATTGCTGAGCGGCAGAGTTTACGATGTGCAGAAGATGACATACAAGGCAGAGCGGAAGATAATTTTGACAATATTTTCTCCAGTGCTAGAGGCGGAACAGTGATTCTGAATCTGGAAGGTGAAAAGAGTACAGGAATGTATGCCACCGGCAATTATGATCTGGCGAAAACACTTGGGAAGAAACTGAATGAGTATGGAAATTCTACATTGTTTATCTTTGTGGACATTTCCGGAAGCCGCAGCGTATCGGATGAGACGATAGCGGAAATTCTTTCCAACGCGGATCTGATTCAGATTCAGGAAGGCCAGGGAGATCTGGAACGGGCGACGGGCTATTTGAAACGTCTGGCGGATAAGACAGAGTATCACGACTACACGATAGAAGAGCTGACGCGGTATCTTCCGAAAGAAAAGAAATTGTATTCTGTATCGGATATCTTTTCTGCCTACAACAGATGGTACGGAAGCGGATTAAAAACGCATATTTACAAGGCCTACAAACAAAAAGACCTCGTCAAAATTCAACTGAAAAAGAAGACAGACAAGCCGTATGTGGAGCTGCAGAAAATGGTAGGCCTGTCGGATGTAAAGAAAGTGACAGATGAGATTCTGGCGGCGGCCAAAATGCAGAAAATGCGGAAACAGATGGGTCTTCCGGGGGTTCAGTCATCCATGCATATGCTGTTTTCCGGAAATCCAGGGACAGCAAAGACAACCGTGGCGCGTCTGCTATCCCAGGTCTTGAAGGAAGAGGAAGTGCTGAAATATGGCCACATTGTAGAGTGCGGCAGACAGGATCTGGTCGGAAAATATGTCGGCTGGACGGCACAGATTGTTGAGAGTAAATTTCAGGCGGCGCGTGGCGGCATTCTGTTTATCGATGAGGCGTATTCTCTTGTAGAAGACAACCGCACGTATGGCGCCGAGGCGATCAATACCATTGTGCAGGAGATGGAGAATTACCGGGATGAGGTCATTGTCATTTTTGCAGGATATCCGGAGAAGATGAAGGAGTTTCTGGAGCAGAATGAAGGTCTTGCAAGCCGCATTGCCTTTCACCTGAATTTCCCGGATTACTCACCGGTAGAACTGACGCAGATTCTGGATCTGATGCTGGAAAAATCGGAATACCGGATGGACGAAAGAACAAGGGAAAAATGCTTTTCCATCTGCGCCGATGCCTGTCGGGAAGAAAATTACGGCAATGGACGGTTTGTCAGAAACCTGCTGGACCACGCTATCATGCGCCAGGCAGACCGCCTCATTCGGGAACATCAGAATGGTACGCTGGAAAAAGAGGAGGCCTGTCTTCTGACGGCGGACGATTTCGAGATGATCGGACTGAAAAAGAAACCGCAGAGTCGGCAGATCGGATTCTGTGCCGGGCGAACAGCATAAAAAATCAGCAAAAAAAATTAAACCAGCGGTTAAGTGCAGAAAACGAAAGCATGTGATACAGTATATGCATGAAGATTGCGGGAGTGCAAAGCACGTAGCATCTGGTATCAAAGGGGTCAAAAAACCTTTTGACCCCAACATCTATACATAACAAAACACGGATATTTATAAAAAGACCAGAAAGGGGGAATGAACACATGAAGTTAAGCGAGCTGTTGAATGTGTTGAAAACAGCAGAAACTGTGGAAGAGATGGATATGAGACGAGAAGAAATCGCAGCACTGATTCCGGCCGTACGAACCATGTTCGGCTATGATCAGAAGAACAGTGCACATCAGTATGACTTATGGATGCATTCCCTCCATGTGGTCTGCAATCTTCCGCGGAGGATGGAAAATGATATGGTCTATCTGGCGGCGCTGCTGCACGATATCGGAAAGCCTGAAGCTCAGTGCAGGGGAAAACGCGAGGGTGATCCGGACATGCATTACTACGGTCATCCCGAAAAAAGCATGGAAATCGTGCGCGATATCGTGATCCCGGAGCTGGACCGGCAGGGGTATGTGATTCCGTGTTTCGATGTACAGGAGCTCCTGTATTATGTGAAGTATCATGATGACCACGTCAGTGTGAAATTAAAGCACGTCAGACGCCATACGAAAATGGCCAGCTTTGCGATGTTTCAAAACCTGATGCTGCTACAGCTGGCAGATGCCAAAGCACATATCCAGATCCTGTTATCGCCGAACGGGCAGAAATCTGCGGACGGCTTGCCGGGGGAGGAAGGCAGACTTCTCTATCAGAAAATTCTGGATGGGGAGTAGGCTGATGAGCCGAAGCTGTAAAAAAACGCCGTCAGCAAAGGCCGATGCAAAAATTTCCGTTGGGCAAAGCGCGCGGCAAATAAGAGGGTTCGACGGGCGAAAACACTGTGGGGAAAATCAAAAGCATTTCGAAAAATTTCTGAGACATGGGATATCTGCGACTGGAAATTTTACGGTGAGAGATCCTGGAATCCGAATCGGGAAGAAAAAAATCACTGGGAAAAATGCTATTACAGAAAATGATCTGGAAAAGATGCATGAAACCATGGATGAATTATGAACCAAGATCCGAAAGGAAATCCTGAGCTGGGGACAGAAGACAGAAACACTAAAATAACAGAATAAGGCGGTAGTTTAACGGGCAAAACCTGTGCAGAAAAAGGTTTCATGTTTGTGGAACACACAGCAACTTTTTGAGGAGAATAGGGAGGCACAGAATGCAGGTTCAAGTCCTGCCCGCCTTACGCGAGTGAGGTAGCTTAAAAGAAAGAGCGCGAAAAAACGGTCATGTGCGTGACCGTAACGGCAAACTTTTTTCCAGTGGTAATGGCGAAGATGCCGGTTCAAATCCGGCCCTCACTCAGAAAAAAACAGAAGAGCAAACGAGAAAGAATGGAGTCCATAGATCCAGAAAAGGATGTCTGGAGAAAACAGTGGAACGAAGGAAAGGAGCGGCAGCGATGGATTTTGCAGAATGGATACGGGAGCAGGCGACAAAAACTTATACAGAAAATGGAGCAGTAGCACGGAACACAACCGGCGATGCGCGGCTGGATCTGTTTGCGACAATTGGATCCCTGCGCAGAGCGGATCCGGAAAGAATTGAGCTTCTGTTTGCGGAAGCATATCAGGCAGACCCGCTGTTCGCATTGAAAATCCTGTTTTATGCGCGTGATATCCGGGAAGGTCTCGGCGAGAGACGTGTCTTTCGGATTCTACTACAGTATCTTGCCGAGTACCATCCGCAGGCAGTTATTGCCAACCTTGATCTGATTGGTGTTTTCGGCCGTTTTGACGACTGGTACTGCCTGATCGGAACTGGCGTTGAGGACGAGATGTGGAGTGCCATGAAGCAGCAGCTGGAAGCAGATCTGAAAAACTTTCAGGAGAGAAAAAGCGTTTCCCTGCTTGCTAAATGGATCAAAACGGCAGACTCTAAAAATACGGAGACGAGAAAACTCGGCATTCTGACGGCGCAGAAACTCGGCTATCCTGTTTACAACTTCAAAAGAATCGTCCGTTCTCTGCGGAAATATATCGGTGTGCTGGAAGTGAAAATGTCAGAAAGAAAGTGGGAGGAGATCGTTTACCCGGAGGTCTCCGGAAGAGCCATGATGATTTACAGGAGCGCATTTCGAAAACATGATGAAAAGCGTTTTAACCAGTATCTGTCGAAGGCACTGGATGGAAAAGAAAAGATTCATGCGGAGACGCTGTACCCGTACGATCTCGTGGAAAAAGTTCTGTATGGACGTCAATGGAATCAGGTATTGGAGGCGCAGTGGAGGCAGCTGCCGGATTATGTGGCGCAGGAAACGAATGCAATTGTCATTGCAGATGTTTCCGGTTCCATGAGTGGAAGACCCTTGGCGACATCCATTGGTCTTGCTATTTACTTTGCAGAGCGGAACCGGGGCGCTTACCACAATCTTTTCATGACGTTCAGCCAGAAGCCGGAATTTGTTTCTCTGAGAGGGGAAACCTTGCTGCAGAAAATCAAATACGTCGAGCGTACGGAATGGGGGATGAATACTAATCTTCAGGCTGCATTTGAGCGGGTTCTGGAAACAGCGATGGATCACGATGTACCGCCGGAAGAAATGCCGAAAGCGCTGATCGTTGTATCTGACATGGAGATCGACAGATGCGGAGACCGCAATTGGATGTTTTATGATCATATGAAAGAAAAGTACGAGTATTGCGGCTACCAATTACCGAATATTATTTTCTGGAATGTAGACAGTCGAAACGATATTTTCCATGCCGACAGTCGGAGAAAAGGTGTCCAGCTATACAGCGGCCAGTCGGTTACGACATTCCAGAATCTCCTGAACAATATTGACAGCACGCCGGTTAAATCGATGGAAAAAGTGATTGAGAGCGAGCGGTACGCATGCGTCAGAATTGGAAATGCGGCATAAAAATGTTAAAGTTAGCAGTATGGATAGAAAGCTTTCAAAAGATGTAAAGCTGATATTGAAAAAAAGAATGCAGAAGAATAAAGGAAAAGAGGACACTATGGCATCAAGCATGATTCACTTGGCAATTGTACAGGAGATGAGAAAGAAAGTCTCGTTTCGAGATATCAACGCCTGTTCCTTGGGGTGATTCTGCCGGATGGGGCGGTGGCGGGAAATAGCCATTTAAAGAAGAAAATCTGCGAAAATACCAGATACACATACGATCTCGAATGTTTCCGCGACAGATACGGGAAATACATGGAGAAGGATGATTTATATCTCGGCTATTATCTTCATCTGATCCAGGATATGCTGTATCGGAGATTTATGTATGGGGAGCATGGCTGGAATTCGAGCGTTCCTGGAAATGTAGAAAAACTGCATCGTGACTACGAGATATTAAATGAATATGTTTCGAAAAAATATGGACTTTTCCAGGAAATGATCCAGGAGCTGGATCTTACAGAAGAGCCATTGGCACAGCTTGCTGAATTCGATGTGAAAGGTCTTATAAAAGAAGTCGCGGGGAATTCGTCCAGAGAAAAGAAGAGAAATTGTCCATCCTTACCAGACAAATGGCCAACGAGTACATCGTACGCGCGACGGAATTCTGCGTGGAAGAGCTAAAGGCACTGTCCAAAGGGAAATCAGGTCTGGACAGTACTGTGTGGAGCTGGGAAAAACCAGAAAACATATCACATGAAAAATTAAACCAGAAGTTAAATGCAAAAATCGAAAATATGTAATATAGTATATACAGAACAAAGCACGGACATTCACAAAAAGAACAGAGACGTGCAGAAAGCAGGAATGCAGCAGACACATTTATGAGTGCAGACCGCAGGCATATGCGCCGAGATTGTGAGGGCTTGGGATGACCGGGCGTCGCGGAAACTGCGACCCAGAATCCAGCCAAATAACGGGTCGCACTTCCGGTTGAGCT
>ENA-OQER01000616-OQER01000616.1-human-gut-metagenome-genome-assembly--contig:-NODE-616-length-18996-cov-1.938153_pt1 | contig 18996 bp, 29 predicted proteins | sample MGYA00242797_ERZ504639 | MGnify/ENA primary metagenome ERZ504639 (study PRJEB26092, sample SAMD00036306) | human gut metagenome | host: Homo sapiens | study: EMG produced TPA metagenomics assembly of...
TTCTGGTGATATTCTATGGGATTATTATTTTACATGATATTCCCTACCTGATTGCTAAAAAACGTAATCATCCTCATGCCGACGCCATTCATGTTGCTGGTTGGGTGAGTCTTTTTACGTTACATGTTATCTGGCCATTTTTGTGGATTTGGGCCACGCTTTACCGCCCGGAGCGGGGATGGGGAATGCAAAACCATGACTCCTCCGTTGTGCAACTACAACAGCGTATTGCCGGGCTGGAGAAACAGCTCGCCGACATCAAATCCTCTTCTGCCGAGTAATACTTATGGATTTACTGATTATTTTAACCTATGTGGCTTTCGCATGGGCAATGTTTAAGATCTTCAAAATTCCTGTAAATAAATGGACCATTCCCACCGCGGCCCTGGGTGGCATATTTATTGTCAGCGGTTTAATTCTGTTAATGAACTATAACCATCCGTATACCTTTAAAGCGCAAAAAGCGGTTATTTCTATTCCAGTTGTCCCGCAGGTGACAGGCGTGGTGATCGAAGTGACGGACAAGAAAAATACGCTGATTAAAAAAGGCGAGGTGCTTTTTCGACTGGACCCGACGCGTTATCAGGCGCGGGTGGATCGGCTGATGGCGGATATCGTTACCGCAGAACATAAACAGCGGGCGTTGGGCGCAGAGTTAGATGAGATGGCGGCGAATACTCAGCAGGCAAAGGCCACGCGGGATAAATTCGCTAAAGAGTATCAGCGTTACGCACGCGGCAGCCAGGCGAAAGTAAACCCGTTTTCAGAACGCGATATCGATGTGGCGCGGCAAAATTATCTGGCGCAGGAAGCCTCCGTGAAGTCATCGGCGGCGGAACAAAAACAGATCCAGAGCAGCTGGATAGCCTGGTGTTGGGTGAACATTCTCAAATCGCCAGCCTGAAAGCACAGCTCGCGGAAGCAAAATATAACCTTGAGCAGACGATAGTGCGTGCGCCGAGCGATGGTTATGTGACCCAGGTACTGATTCGTCCGGGTACCTATGCCGCGTCGCTGCCGCTACGTCCGGTGATGGTGTTTATACCCGATCAGAAACGACAAATCGTGGCGCAGTTCCGTCAGAACTCCTTGCTGCGACTGGCTCCTGGCGACGATGCGGAAGTGGTGTTTAATGCTCTGCCAGGTAAGGTATTCAGCGGTAAGCTGGCAGCCATTAGTCCAGCCGTTCCCGGCGGAGCTTATCAGTCGACCGGCACCTTACAGACGTTAAACACAGCGCCGGGTTCAGATGGCGTTATCGCGACCATTGAACTGGATGAGCACACTGATTTGAGCGCTTTACCAGACGGTATTTACGCCCAGGTGGCGGTTTACTCTGATCATTTCAGCCATGTCTCGGTGATGCGCAAAGTGCTATTACGCATGACCAGCTGGGTGCATTACCTTTATCTCGATCATTAATCTTCGCTTTCCGCCGCTTGTTCAGGCCGCAGTTGCTGCGACTGAGCAAGCTGGTGGCGAATTTCACGCAGCATTTCATCCAGCACATACTGGACCCGCCAGGCTGGTATTCCCGTTTACGGAAGATAGCCACCAGATCCAGCCACCATTCATAGGGTTGCTGAAAGCAGGGCACCAGCGTGCCGTCTTGCAGGTCGCTCTGCACACTTTTGTCTGGCGCAAACACAATCCCCAGGTGATTTCGTGCCAGCTCCAGCGCAGATTGCGTGTTGTCGCAAACGTAATTTCCCTTCACGCGATAATCTCGCACCTCTTACTCCCGGCGACGTTGAAGCGCCAGATATTCGCGTCATCAATCATCATCGAGTCGATCAAAATACAGGAGTGATGTTCGAGTTCGTCAGGACGGCTAATGGGATGTTTCTCAAGATAGCGCTGGCTGGCATAAGCGGTTACGGCATATTGGGTAATAAAACTGGCAACCAGCGATTCATCTTTTGGTGGAGCGTAGCTGATTAAAACATCACAATCATCAGGAAATTCGACGCCTTCATAAAAGGCATTACGCTCAAGATTGCAGGTTTTTAGCGATAAGGTGATATCACCGATATCTTTAATTTTATCGATTACATGTTTGGATAAATAGGTAATTATGCCGGTTGGGGCGTAGATGGTGACCCGACCACGTTTCTCATGCTTATAATCTGCAATAAAATTATTAAGCTGCTCGTTTCTGTCCAGCATGTCGTTGATGTACGGTAACAGCGCGGTACCAAAAGGTGTGAGCATCAGCTGCCGGGTGGTTCGGTCAAAGACTTTTAAACCCACTTTTGATTCAAAATCAGCAAGATATTTGCTGACGTTGGTCTGTGCGATGCCAAGTACAGTCGCGGCATGGCTGATATTTTCACTGGCAGCGATTACCGAGATAATTTTTAACTCCCGGTACTTAAGTTGTAATTTTGTCATCGCAACAGCCCAATTATATATAATTTTATATATTACTATATAAATATGAATCTTGCACCGGAAGAAATTGTAAGCATTACTATGCCGACTCTTTTTTATCTTATTTTAAAATGGAATACCGAACATGTTAATTAACCGCAATATTGTGGCGTTATTTGCGTTGCCTTTTATGGCAAGCGCAACTGCTTCTGAATTATCCATTGGTGCCGGTGCGGCTTATAATGAATCGCCTTATCGCGTTATAATGAAAATACAAAGGCAATTCCCCTGATTAGTTATGAAGGTGATTCTTTTTATGTTCGTCAGACCACGTTAGGTTTTATTCTGTCGCAAAGTGAAAAAAATGAACTTAGCCTGACCGCATCCTGGATGCCGCTGGAATTTGACCCTGCCGATAATGACGATTATGCCATGCAACAGCTTGATAAGCGTGATAGTACGGCTATGGCGGGGGTTGCCTGGTATCACCACGAGCGTTGGGGAACTGTGAAAGCCTCTGCGGCTGCGGACGTTCTGGATAACAGCAACGGCTGGGTGGGGGAGCTATCGGTATTCCACAAAATGCAGATAGGTCGCCTGTCGCTGACACCTGCGCTGGGCGTTCTCTATTATGACGAGAATTTCAGTGACTATTACTATGGCATTTCAGAGAGTGAGTCCCGTCGTAGCGGTCTGGCAAGTTATTCCGCGCAGGATGCCTGGGTGCCCTATGTCAGCCTGACGGCAAAATACCCGATAGGAGAGCACGTCGTATTGATGGCGAGCGCAGGATACAGCGAGCTGCCGGAAGAGATTACCAACAGCCCGATGATTGATCGTAATGAGAGTTTTACCTTTGTCACCGGCGTGAGCTGGCGTTTTTAATTCACCGGTGGATGTCGGTGCGGCTGGCCTACGCTCTCGCACCGACTCGTATGCCTGATAAGACGTGTTAAGCGTCGCATCAGGCAATGTGCTCCCTACGTTGGATGCGGCGCGAGCGCCTTATCCAACCTCCGGATGGCGATGCTTTTCCTCATTCACCCAGATCCGCATTTCGCCTTCGCCCCGGTTAGCCCAGCTAAACCACGGGATAAAGGTCAGAGTTTGCGGCTGGCGTTTGGCTGGCGCGCTGTCGTAATGCCACAGCGGTTGCTGCTCTGGATTGCTCTGTTCATACCGGTAACCCGGTGCCTGGATTAAGATCTTATGGCTAAACAATCCCTTGCCTTCAAATGTCGTAAATGGCGCATCGGTGGGCAGCCACAGATTATGCAGTGACTCGCCGTTGTCGGCCTGTTCCAGGCAATACACCAGCGGCCGCGCTGAATCGCCACTTTCCGGCGACGTGACGCACCAGCGGTTACCGTAAACGCGGCGTACCGGCATCGGCAAAGTCAGATTCAGCGTATCGCCTCCTGCCATTCGCGGGTAATGTGCAAATACCCTTTACGAATATCCTGCTCGACCTCTTCCCCATTCAATATGATCTGCGGCTGTGTGCACCAGTCCGGCAGACGTAAAGCCAGCGTATGACGCACCGGCTGGGGCGATTCGACCGCAATTGTCACCTGCTCCTGCCACGGATAGTTCCCGCTAACCCGCAGGCGCAGTGTGCCATTTTCTACCGGCACTTCCATGCTGTTTCCTGCGTATATGTTGATATACAACGCATCTTCACGCGGCGTGTAGAGATAATGACCAATCGAGGTCAGCACGCGGGCGATATTTGGCGGACAACAAGCGCAGCCAAACCAACGCTGGCGGATCGGTTTAACGTGATCGTAGATATGGTTGAATTTCAGCGATTTTGGATGTACTTCCAGCGGATTCACATAGAAGAAATGTTTGCCGTCCAGCGCCATGCCGCCGAGCACGGTGTTGTACAGTGCGCGCTCCATCACATCGGCATATTGACTGTCGCCTTCCATTTCCAGCATTCGTCGGGCAAACATCATCAGGCCGATGGAGGCGCAACTTTCAGCGTATACCGTGTCATTCGGCAGATCGTAATCGCTGCTGAACGCTTCACCGCTGCTCTGTGAGCCAATGCCGCCGGTAATATATAACTGACGCTGGGCCATATTGTTCCACAGCCGCAGGCAGTCCTGACGCTTGCTGTCATCGTGACTTAAACGCGCGAGATGCGCGACGCCGGTCATCAGATAGACAAAACGTACCGCGTGACCGATGGCGGTTTGCTGTTGCGCAAGGGGCAAATGTGCCTGGCTGTAGGCTTTGTCTTTCACCATCCACGCCGGGCCGTAGGTGTGCCAGTGCGAGGTCTGCCCGCGCTTTTCATATTCCTGGTCGTAATAGTGCGGTTGCACACCACGCTGTTCGACAAAATAGTTCGTCAGCGCCAGGTAGCGCGGCTCTTCGGTGACTTCGTAGAGACGCATCAGCGCCAGTTCAATTTCCGGATGACCGGGATAACCCTGCAGCTTGTCTTCATCTGGACCAAATACGCGGTCGATATGATCGGCCAGACGGCAAACCACCTCCAGCAAGCGTCGTTTTCCCGTGGCCTGGAAGAAGGCGACTCCGGCTTCAATCAGATGACCGGCGCAGTAAAGTTCATGACACTCCGCAAGATTGCTCCAGCGTTCTTCGGGTGCTTTTACCGTAAAGAAGTATTGAGATAGCCGTCTTCGCATTGGGCGGAGGCGATCAGTTCGATTACCTCGTCGGCGGTTTTTCCAGTTCGGCGTCCGGCTTCTGGCACAGCGACCAGGCTACCGCTTCCAGCCATTTGGCGACGTCGCTGTCCTGAAACACCATCCCGTAAAATTCACCCTCCTGAAGTCCGGCGGCAATGCGAAAGTTTTCAATCGCATGGCTGGGTTCCGCTTCTGGGATACGATCGTTCAAGGCATCCCACTGATAAGAAATCACCACGTCGCGGACCAGTTGTTGGTACTGACCGAGGAACGGATCGCTGACCGTCAGTTTACGCAGATCGACTTCCGAAATGTTCATCTTGTGCTCCTTAAGGCTGTACATGACGCTGACGCAGTCGGTAGCTATGCGCGACATCATAGGATTATTGAGTTTGCAAAAGCGGATCGCCCCTGCCAGCAGCAGGTGGAATAGCGCAGGCAGCAATGTTTCCATCGCCGTGATCCCGCCAAGCGAACTGGCGGTCTGGTTTTCCACGCCAGGCTGGTAGGCGACAAAAATAAACAGCAGGCTGATGATCCCGGCGCTGGAGGCCCAGGCTAGCTTGATGAAAAACAGATTGAAGCGAAGTTCATGCCGGAAGAACGTACGCGGGTTTTCCACTCGCCGTAGTCATCGGCAAAGGCCATCAATGAGAAGTGCAATGCAATGTGAAGCCAAGAATCACGCCATTACCGAGGATCACCGCCAGCCACAGCGTTTGATAAGCCGGGCCGGAGGGCAGGAACCACATCAACACCGCCAGTGCAGCGAGGAGCAGGTTGGTGTAGTAATAAATTTTGACGGTATCGAAACGCCGCGTTAACGGGCTGACAATCACCGAGCCGATAATGGAGGCGAAGGTGACCATGGTGAAGAACAGCGACGTGTAGCCCGTACTGCCTTGTAAGACGTAGGTAATGAAGTACATATACCCACCGCCGCGAATATTAAAGACGTTAATCAGCAGGAAAGACATGACCAGCATCAGCAGCAGTTGGTCGTTGTTCCGCAGCCCGGCAAGATGTTCGCGCAGGGTAAATTTCCCCATTGTGGAGAGCGGCACCCGTTCACGAACCCAGAAAAAACAGCACAGGAACATCACCACGCAATGGCGCACAATACGCCGACGCCAGTTGATAGCCGCGTGCAGCGTTGCCTGACCGAAGAGATCTACCATCCACGGTAAGCCTACCGAAACCAGAAATCCCGCTACGCCGCAGAGAACGAATCGCCAGGACTGGCAGGAGATCACTTCATTGTGGCGGGTGGTCATGGTGTTGATCAGCGCGCAGTACGGTACGTTGATGGCGGTATAACCGACTGAAAGGAGCAGGTAAGTGCCGAACGCCCAGGTGATTTTTACTCCCATGCTGCATCTGGCACGGTGAACGTCAGGATGCCGATAATGCCGATGGGAATGGCAATCCATAACTGCCACGGACGAAAGCGCCCCCAGCGACTTTGCGTCCGGTCGGCAATGACGCCCATCACCGGGTCGGAGATGGCATCAAACACGCGCAGTGCAATAAACAGCGTGCCAACCAGCGCCGGAGTTAATCCAAAAACGTCGGTGTAGAAAAAGGTGAGAAAGTTCATGATCAGGCAAGTTATTACGGTGCCGCCAGCGTCACCCAGGCCGTAGCCTATTTTTTCCCGTACAGATAACGCATCGTCAATTTTACCTTTAGCGATATCAGCGGTAGTAATCGGTGTAGAGGTCATAGATATTCCTCGTGAATAGGAAGCAATTTTTAGTTTTATTGCAATGACCTGATTAATTCTGCCGTGAACGGGAATATCAACAAGGTGAGAAAAGAGTAAAAAAAGGTGACGATTCCGACCTGAATTTAAAAGTGTGAAATGGATCAGGTGAAATTAATGTTTTGATTAATAATCAAAAGGTAATGTGTTTAATCATTAATGAATAAGCGGGAAATTACAATATCAATGCTCGAATTATCCATGACGTTACCGATTAAAGTGCAAAATGGTGGATTATTTATTTCCCGCGGCGTAGGGAGGCATCCTGCAAGGCGGCTGGAGTCATGGGAAATTATCTTTGTCGAAAAAGGTCGATTAACGATTCAGGAAGAAGAACGGATATTTCTGGTCGATGCGGGAGAGAGTTATTACTCTGGCCGAATCGACAACATGTTGGGGTGGAGGATTTTCCCGCCGATCTCAAATTTTACTGGCTGCATTTTGAGGTTAAAGCGCCGGATAGCGACCCTCGCTGGCTTACTCATCTTAGCGTGCCGCAACAAACGAAGGTTGTCGATCCGCAGGCGCTGGTGGCCCTGTTTCGCCAGTTCTTAAGCGAACAGGAAAAGCATCAACGCACTCCGGCGCTGGAGTTTATTGTGCTGCTGATTTTGCAGCAGCTCACCCGTGACGCGCGTCTTGATGAACAGGCCGATGGCGCAGGCACCACCCTTGCCTGGAAAGCGCAGAAACTGATCCGCACGCAATATCATCGCCCGCTTTCCACGGCGCTTTTAGCCCGCGAGCTGTACTGCAATGCCGATTATCTTGGGCGCGTCTACCGGCGGGTGTTTCATCTGACGTTAACAGAAGCAATCCATCGCCAGCGAGTGCGCGAAGCCGAAAAGCTGTTAATTAGCGAAGCGCGATCGCTCACTGAAGTGGCTGCGTTGTGCGGGTTTAATGACGTTGGCTATTTCCGGCAGATTTTTCGCAAGCACACCGGTTTAACGCCAGCAGCGTGGAAGCGGCGTTACAGCAAGGAACATATCAATTCGTAGTGCCGGGGCGATGAAGCCCGGCGTGAGGGATTACTGCCCGTAATAGGCATTGGCCCATGCTTACGCAGGTAGTGCTTATCCAGCAGTTCGTTTTGCATCGCAGGGAGCTGCGGCGCAAGCTGGCGCGAGAATAGGCCATATAGGCGCATTCTTCGAGTACTACGGCGTTATGCACGGCATCGGCGGCGTTTTTACCCCATGCGAACGGGCCATGAGAATGCACCAGCACCGCCGGGATTTGTGCCGGACTCCTGCCACGTTCTTCGAAGGTTTCAATGATCACTTCGCCGGTCTGATATTCATATTCGCCGTTAATCTCCTCTGCGGTCATCTGTCGCGTGCAGGGGATGGCACCATAGAAATAATCAGCGTGCGTGGTGCCCCAGGCGGGGAGATCCAGCCCGGCCTGCGACCAGATGGTGGCGTGGCGTGAGTGGGTATGCACAATGCCACCGATTTCGGCGTAGCGACGGTAAAGCGCCAGATGCGTTGGCGTGTCGGACGAGGGCTTTTTGCTACCTTCCACCACCTTGCCGCTGGCTATCTCAACCACCACCATATCGTCGGCGGTCATCACGTCATACTCGACGCCGGAAGGTTTGATTACCATCCATTGCCGCGTTTCGTCTACCGCGCTGACATTGCCCCAGGTGAACGTCACCAGATGGTGAGCGGGAAGCGCCAGATTCGCCGCCAGCACGTCGGCTTTCAGTTGCTCTAACATATAAATCCAGCCTCCTGCATACGCGCTTCAATCCAACGCCGCGCCTGAATAATCTCCAGCACCGGCTCTTTGGCTTTTTCGGTCCACATCTCAATCAGGAAAGAACCGCGATAGTTCAGTTTATGCAGCGTTTTGAAGATGCCAACGAAATCGACGCAGCCTTCGCCAAACGGCACGTCGCGGAACTGTCCGGGACTTTGCTCGGTAACTGGCTGGGTGTCTTTCAGGTGGATCGCGGCGATACGGTCAATGCCCAGTTTCAGTTCGGCGGGAACATCATTGCCCCAGGCGCTGAGGTTGCACGTCCGGGTAGACGGTGAACCACGGCGAGGCGAGCATCTCGTCCCACTTTTCCATTTACTGATGGAGTTCATAAACGCGGTGTCCATAATCTCCACCGCTAGCATGACTTGTGATGCCGCCGCCTGTTCGACCGCCCACGCCAGCCCTTCAGCAAAAACGTTGCCGGGTGCCTTCATCGTGGTCTTCGTAATAGACGTCGTAGCCCGCCAGCTGATGGTGCGTATGCCGAGATCGCGTGCCAGACGAATCGCTTTGCTCATGATCTCCCGTGCTCGCTGGCGTACCGCGTCGTCACGGCTACCAAAAGGAAAGCGACGATGTGCGGACAGGCACATCGACGGGATCCCAACACCCGTTTCGATCATCGCGGCAACCAGCGAAGTCCTTTGTGCGGTGCTCCAGTCAAGACGTGAAAGCCGTTCGTCGGTTTCATCCACCGACATTTCGACAAAATCAAAACCGCAGCTTTTTGCCAGCACCAGCCGCTCCGGCCAGGAGAGATCTTTCGCCAGCGCCTTTTCATAAATCCCTAACGGATGATTACGCACGCTTGCCTCCCCAGATAGCGTCGATTTGCGCATGGAAATCGCCAGCCACCTGCGCCGGATTTGCTGAGCCTGCCAGTGCTCGCCCGGCAATAAACGCTTTCACGCGAATATCTTTAAACAGCGGCAGGTCAGCAGGGGTAATCCCGCCGGTAATGGAAAGCTCAAGGCCGATAATCGGAAAGCGCCTTCATGCGTGCCAGATCGCTTCGCCCCACTGTTGCCCGCTGGCCTGTGCATCACGACCGCGATGATAAATCGCCTGCCGCACGCCAATACGATGCCAGTCGCGGGCGTCGTCCAGCGTCCAGTTACCGAACAGCTCGATCTGAATTTCACCACCGCAGCGTTGCGCCATCGCGTGGCCTTTTTCCACCGTCGCGAGCGGTGCGGCGCAGATGATGGTCATCCAGTTAGCGCCTGCGCCAAATGCCTGTTGCGCGAGCGTTTCACCAGCGTCGGCGACCTTCCAGTCGGCAACGATGATTTTGTCAGGGCACTGTTCGCGCAAGGCTTTCACCGCGCCAAGCCCTTCGTTTAAACAGAGAATGGTGCCCGCTTCGACAATATCGACGCTGTCTTTTAACTGCATCACGTCGCGCTGTGCGGCTTCAAGTGATGAGTGGTCGAGTGCCAGTTGCAGAAGTGGTCGGCTCATAATATGTGCTCCTTGATGCGGGCGTGAAAGCCTGAAGTGCGGCAATGAGATGCTGATAGCGTTGGTATTTTTGTTGGTAAAGCTGATGGGCGGTCATATCCGGCAGCAGGGTGCGTACCGGGTGCTGTAAGTCACGTTGAGCTTCGCTGAAATCGCGATAAACTCCGGTGCCGACACGGGCGGCAAGTGCCGCGCCAAAACAGCCGGTTTCTTCCACCTGCGGCAGCTCGATACGCAGACCGCTGACGTCCGCCAGCATTTGCATCCAGACATCGGAGTGCGCCGGGCCGCCAGTGACGCGCAGGGTGTGCACATCAGTAAAACGTTCGCGCATCCGGTTGAGGTGGGTCATATGGCTGAACACCACCCCTTCATAAATGGCCTGCAACAGGTGTGCGCGGGTGTGAATGGCCTGCATCCCGTAGAAACCGCTGGTCATCTCGAGTCCGGCGTTGCTGCCGTACAGGAACGGCAGGAAAAAGAGATCGCCACCGGCCTTCGGCAAGCTGGCAACGGCCTGGTTGATCTCATCAAACGAGATTTCTCCCCACTGTGCGGTAAACCATTCGAGGTTGCCGGAAGAGGTGGGGCTGGCTTCGTGAACGATAAATTCACCATCGTTAACGTAGCGACCATAGACATACGGATGCGCTTCACCGTCACGTAAACCGCGGGTTATGCCGCTGGTCACCGCCCAGGTGCCCATCACCGCATTAAGGGTAAATTCGTCTTCGATCCCGGCGCAGAGTGCGGTGGAAACCACATCAAACAGGCCGCCGACAACGGGCGTACCCGCTTTCAGACCGGTCAGTACGGCTGTCTGAGCGGTGATCTCCCCGCAGATTTCGGCAGATCCGACAACAGGCGGCAGGCGTGATTGATTTCAGCAATCCCCAGCCAGTCGGTGAGGCACGGGTCATATTCCCCAAGACTCATGTTGTAGAGGTTGGACTCGGAAATATTGCTCTCTTCACAGCCTTTGACGCCGGTTAAACACCAGCGCAGGTAGTCGTGCGTCATCATCACGCAGCCAATTTGCGCGTAGCGTTCCGGTTCGTGCTCTTTCAGCCAGCGTAACAGCGACACCGGATGCCCGGTCCACAAGGTTTGTCGGGTCAACGGGTAGAGTTTTTCCGGGATGCCATCTTCCTGCCAGCGACGAACGATTTCCATCGCCCGGCGATCCGAGGGCAAAATGGCGTTACCGAGCGGCTTGTTGTTTTTATCCAGCAAAAACAAGCCTTTTCCTTGTGCGGAGATACCGATACCGACAATTTGTTCCCCGCTAACGCCGGAATGGGTAAGCAGTTCGCGAATGACAGCCATGCAGCATTGCCACAGTTCTGCCATATCGCGCTCTGCCCAACCTGGCTGCGGCTTAATGCGCACAGCGGCAGGCGCTGCACGCCTGCTCCCGGCCTTCGCGGTCATACAGCCCGGCTTTCAGCCAGCTACCGCCACAATCTAACCCCAGCCAGTATTGCGTCATGGTTTATTGCACCTCATCCACGGCTTTCAGTAGATCAGCACCCTGCGGAACATCTTTTACAAACATGTCGCGGACCTGAGTACAGTGCGTCGCTAAAGGCTTTGCGGTCGAGATCGGTGATGACTTCCACGCCCGCTTCTTTCATGCCGTCGATGATTTTTTGCTGATCTTCGGCAACCAGTTTGCGCTGGTAGTTACCCGCTTCCTGCGCAGATGAAATTAGCGCTTGCTGGAACTCCGGGCTTAAGCCATCAAACTTCGCTTTGTTGATCACCACCAGAAGCGGGGAATAGGCGTGGTGCGTCAGAGAAAGGTACTTCTGCACTTCGAAAAATTTTGCTGACCAGACGACGTTGATCGGGTGTTCCTGAGCGTCGATAGTGCGGGTTTCCAGCCCGGTATAGACTTCGGCAAACGGCATCGGGATCGGGTTAGCGCCAAAGACTTTGAATGCGGCGATATTCATCGGGCTATTGTTGGTGCGAATTTTCAGCCCTTTCAGGTCGGCGGGGGTTTTAACCGGTGCGCGCGAGTTGGTGACATCGCGCCAGCCGTTTTCCCAGTAGGCCAGTACTTTTAGTCCTTTACCTTCAAGTGAGGCTTTCAGATCATCACCGACTTTGCGTCGAGCGTTTTATGCGCGTGAGCGGTATCGCGGAACAGGAAAGGGACATCAAGCAAGTTCATCACTGGTGATAACCCGGCAAAGTTATTCGAGCCGGACATTTCCATATCGATGGTGCCGCCACGTACGCCGCTGATCATCGCCTGCGCGTTACCGAGGGTGCTATCCGGAAACAATTTTAATTTCAGCTCGCCTTTGGTTCTCTCCTGCAATAAATCATTGAATTTTTTCGCCGCAATATGTTGCGAGTCGGTTTGTGAGGTTTCATAACCGAAACGTAAAGATTGCGCCGCCAGAGAAGATGTGCTGAATGCAGCCAGGCCAGCAATGAATAATGCGTAGGTTACAGAGCGTAATTTCATAATATTTTCCTTTTAATTAATCCATTTCAAAGGGAGGATGATGAGATCGGGAATAAAAACAAATACGACTAATAATGAATATAAAACCAGGACGTAAGGGAAAACGCCTCTGACTGCATCATCGAATTTGAGTTTTGCCACCCCTGAAATAACGTTAAGTACATTACCGATAGGCGGTGTAATTAAGCCGATTGAGCAGTTAATGATAAACATGACACCGAAATAAATCGGATCGATTCCTGCCTCTTTAACTAAAGGCATTAATACCGGGGTAAGAATTAATACCGTCGGCGTTAAATCCATGACCATGCCGACAATCAGGATAGCCACCATAATGACGATAAACAGCAGACGCGGTGAATCGACCAACGGTTGCAGTAAATCAGAAACCATCATCGGCAGTTCAGCAATGGTAATCAGCCAGGCGGAAACTTGTGCCGAGGCCACCAGAAACATAACCACTGAGGTGGTTTTCGCCGCGCCAATGAGTACATGCCAAAGTGTGGCGAAGGTCATTTCACGGTAAATAACTGTGGCGACAAACAGCGCATAGAAAGCAGCAACGGCCCCGGCTTCGGTAGGGGTAAACAGACCGGAGCGAAACCCGCCAATAATGATGACTGGAAGAAACAGCGCCCAGATACCGGAGACAAAAGAGTGCCAGATTTCCTGCATCGTTGCTTTTTGCTGGCGGGGTAAATTAAGGCGACTGGCCTGCCACCACCAGGTAAGCATCAGCGTTGCGCCCATCATCATGCCAGGGGCAATGCCCGCCATAAACAGCTTACTGATGGATAATCCGCTGGAAACGCCGAAGATAATAAACGGAATGGAAGGGGGAATAATTGGCGCGATAATGCCGCCAGAGGCAATCAGCCCGCCGCCCGGTTGACCGGGTAGTTGGCGCTGCGCATCATCGGCACCAGTAGAGCGGCAACGGCGGCGGTATCCGCAACGGCAGAACCAGAAAGGCTCGCCATAATCATAGCTGCCAGCACGCCGACGTAGCCCAGCCCGCCTGGTTTATGCCCCACCAGTTTCATCGGCAGGTCAACAATGCGTTTTGACAAGCGCCCGCATTCATGATTTCACCCGCCAGCACAAAGAACGGAATCGCCAGCAGGGAGAAGCTATCGGCTCCGTTCACCAGCGTTTGTGCCATGATCTGGACATCAAACATGTCCAGCCAGAACATTAACGCCGCCCCGCACAACAACAGTGCCCAGGCAATAGGCAAACCGATAGCAATACCACCCAACAGACAGCCCAGAAAAATCAGCACAGCCATGATTAAGCTCCTTGCGGTGGCGACGTTAGAGAATTGCTACGCGTGATGAGTTGATATAAATGATGCAGTTCAAAGAATGCGATAACGAGGCTGGTGGGCAGACAAGCGGCATACATCAGGCCGATGGGTAAACCGAGGATCGGTGAATAATCGCTCCAGTCCTGAATTGTTTTTAGCGTTGCGCCCCAGGCCAGTGCGCCACAAATAAATAAGATTAAGGAATGGGTAACCAGAGCGACTCGTCGTTGCCATGCGGGGAGAGTTTCTCCACCAGAAAGGTGACCTGAACGTGGGCGTTATCCATAAAAGCCACAATCGCGCCAATAAATGTTAACCAGACAAATAAATAACGTGACAATTCATCTACAGATAAAATGCTTGTCTGAAACATATCTTAAATAATGTTTATAAACACAATACAGGAAGTACGGCGAGATTAATCGCCAGTATTGCTTCAAGTATTTTTTCATAGCTATTCCTTGAGGCTATGTCTGTCATAATTCAATGCATGTGCAGCAACCTAAATTATTAATATAGTTAGAGCAATAACATTACCCATCGTTCTGGCGTAGACGATTATTCGATTAATTCAGCGCCGTTAATGCGACTTTAACCACAATTTTTCGTATCTCAGAGGCTGTTTGCAAAATACAACCTGGTCGGTGAACATCCTGCGGAAAGAAAATTGCGTAGCTGCCCGGTATCATTTCTATAAATGATTCATGTTCACTGTCATGATAAAAAATAATATCGCGCTGCTCTAATAGTGATTCGCTGACTTTATTATTTCCCGTATCAATAGCAATGCCGATTTTCTCTTCACCCCACGCCAGAAACTGAATATCGATATACCGACGATGCACTTCCGGACGGTTTTCCACCGCTTCGCGTGTGGTTAAATCGATAATTTGCGCATAAATATTTTTGCCGTCGATTTCGACACGCCCGGCTCCAGGGCGTTGAAATCGGTAGCGCGCAGAAAATCGAGCCCCTTTTCAATGGCGGCGGGCAAACGGCACGGATTGGGCTGCGCGATATGTCCAAAAATCATGACTTATCTCCTTATAACGCCTGGATTTTGGCCCACACGCTGTCATCAACGGTAATACCGTTACGGCGGTTTTCGGCCAGCAGGGTAGTAAATTCGTGGCCGGGTAAGCGGATGGCCTGGTTTTCGTCAGCGCGTTCAGCGGTAGTAACGTAATCCATGATACGTTGCAGCTTGGCATCGCGGGTGGGACCGTCGATAAGCTTGTCCACTTCAATGGCAATAAAAATTTGTGAAATGCCGTATTCGTCGCTGTTGTCCTGGGTGACTTCGGCAACCGATGCGCCGTCGGAAAGGAGAGTAGCGATCATATCCAGCACAATCGACATGCCAGAACCTTTCCAGTAGCCCATCGGCAAAATGCGGCGATTCTTCTCGATAACGCCAGGTTCTTTGGTCAAATTGCCTCATCATCAAAGCCACCATCGACCGGGAGCTGACGGCCCGCCAGGCGGTTAACTTCTAACATGCCGTAAGAGAACATCGACATCGACATATCGACCATGGTGATCGGCGTGGAAGGAATGGCGACGATCAGCGGGTTAGTGCCAATGCGACACTCTTTTGCGCCCCACGGCGGCATTACGGCGATGGAGTTGGTCCAGCAAATGCCAATATAGCCTTTTTCCGCCGCCTGCCAGCCGTAGCTGCCGCCGCGCATCCAGTGGTTGGCATTACGAAGTGCCACCAGACCAATACCGTGATCGGCAGCCAGTTCAATGGCGCGATCCATCATCTTTTTCGCCGTCAGGTTGCCGATCGAACGCTGGGCATCCCACTGTTCAATTGCGCCGAGGCTGGTTATACGTTTGGGTTGGGCATCAGGAATGATATCGCCGTTTTCCAGTTGTTGAATGAAACGAGGGAAACGATTAACGCCGTGAGAATAAACGCCGGATTCGGTGGTGCGGGCGAACATCTCTGCACAGGCGTCAGCCGTTTCGCTGTCAACGCCGCGTGAAATTAAGACCCGATTAAAGGCTGCTTTTAACTGCTCAAATGTCACTTTCATCCCAGGCTTCCTTGTTTTTTGATCGCTTTTTTGGCTTAAAATTTCAATATGCGAAACTTGATTTCAAATATATCGATCACTTTTTAACAAAGCAATCTGATTGATGAATTTCAAAAGACATAAAAATCAAGTGGTTATAAATTATCTGTCGAGATCGTGAACTACGGCACACTTTGCGCTACCATCAGGACGCGACAAAATGGGGAAAGAAGTGATGGGAAAAAAAGAGAACGAGATGGCGCAGGAAAAAGAGCGTCCAGCCGGAAGCCAGAGTCTGTTTCGCGGGTTGATGCTGATTGAGATTTTGAGCAACTATCCAAACGGTTGTCCGTTGGCGCATCTTTCGGAGCTGGCTGGTTTAAATAAGAGTACCGTCCATCGCTTATTGCAGGGATTACAGTCCTGCGGCTATGTGACCACCGCGCCCGCCGCAGGGAGTTACCGCCTGACTACCAAATTTATTGCCGTCGGGCAGAAGGCGCTGTCTTCGCTGAATATCATTCATATCGCCGCTCCGCATCTTGAGGCACTGAACATCGCCACTGGTGAAACCATTAACTTCTCCAGCCGCGAAGACGATCACGCTATTTTGATTTATAAGCTGGAACCCACAACCGGGATGCTGCGAACCCGTGCCTATATTGGCCAGCATATGCCGCTCTACTGTTCCGCAATGGGCAAGATCTACATGGCGTTTGGTCACCCGGACTACGTGAAGTCATACTGGGAAAACCATCAGCATGAGATCCAGCGTTAACCCGCAATACCATTACCGAGCTGCCCGCGATGTTCGACGAACTGGCGCACATTCGTGAAAGCGGAGCGGCGATGGACAGAGAAGAAAACGAACTCGGCGTCTCCTGTATTGCTGTTCCGGTGTTTGATATTCATGGGCGGGTGCCGTACGCCGTGTCGATTTCGCTTTCGACATCACGTCTGAAACAGGTGGGAGAGAAAAATCTCCTGAAACCACTGCGTGAAACCGCGCAGGCTATTTCTAATGAACTGGGATTTACTGTCAGGGATGACCTGGGCGCGATCACATAACGCTTTGGACAAGTGCCAAAACTTTAACATTTCCTTCGTTGGATCAAAGCAGTAGGGACGCGCTCTCTGGCACTCTGCTGTTTTAGTGCAAAGGAGTGATCATGAACCGGTTTATTATTGCGGATGCGACGAAATGTATCGGTTGCCGTACCTGTGAAGTGGCTTGCGCAGTGTCGCATCAGGAGAATCAGGATTGCGCTGCGTTGTCACCAGACGAGTTTATTTCCCGTATTCGTGTCATTAAAGACCACAGCTGGACCACGGCAGTAGCCTGTCATCAGTGTGAAGATGCACCGTGCGCGAATGTCTGCCCTGTTGACGCGATAAGCCGCGAACATGGGCATATTTTCGTTGAACAAACACGTTGCATTGGCTGTAAAAGCTGTATGCTGGCTTGCCCGTTTGGTGCGATGGAGGTCGTTTCTTCGCGCAAAAAGGCGAGGGCGATTAAGTGCGATCTGTGCTGGCATCGGGAGACGGGACCGGCCTGTGTTGAAGCCTGCCCGACAAAGGCGTTGCAGTGCATGGATGTCGAGAAAGTGCAGCGGCATCGGCTACGGCAGCAGCCTGTTTGAAACGTTTTTCCGGCGTTTCTCAACGCCGGAATAGTGCGCTTTGTTTATGCCAGATGCGGCGTAAACGCCTTATCCGGCCTACAAATTCTTCCAAATTCAATATATTGCAGAAATCATGTAGGCTGATAAGCGTAGCGCATCAGGCAATTTTTAGTGACTTTCAGCCCAGGCTCTTTCTATCTCTTCCGCCAGAATCTTCACCCCCGCCTCAATTTTCTCCGGCTCTGGTACGTAGTTCATGCGCATACATTGATGCGTATGCGGCCACGGTTTATCCAGCCCTGGGAAGAAGTTGTGCCCCGGCACCATCAGCACGCCGCGTGCTTTCAGGCGCTGATAGAGCTGCTCGGTCGTAATGGGCAAATCCTTAAACCATAGCCAGAGGAAAATGGCTCCTTCCGGTTTATGAATCAGGCAGCGATTTTCCGGTAAATAGCGGCGAATGATGGCGATAGTTTCCTGAACACGCTGGTAGTAAAACGGTTTGATGACTGTTTCAGACAGGCGCAGCAGATCGTTACGCTTAATCATTTCACACATCATCGCCGGACCAATACCGCCAGGTGCCAGGCTGATAATGCCGTTCATATTGGTGATGGCGGTGATGATTTTTCATTGGCGATGATAATGCCGCAGCGGGACCAGGCAGCCCCAGCTTGGAAAGACTCATGCACAGCACGATATTCGGATTCCATAGCGGGCGCGCTTCACTGAAGATGATACCCGGGAACGGGACGCCATAAGCGTTATCAATCACCAGCGGAATGCCGTGTTGATTCGCCAGCGCGTCAAGCTTCAGCAACTCTTCGTCAGTAATCACATTGCCTGTTGGATTCGTCGGCCGGGAGACGCAAATCATCCCGGTTTCTTCGCCAATATGCAGATGCTCAAAATCGACGTGGTATTTAAACTGGCCTTCCGGCAGCAGTTCAATATTCGGACGCGCAGAGACAAACAGATCTTCTTCCAGTCCGGCGTCAGCGTAGCCAATGTATTCCGGTGCCAGCGGGAACAGCACTTTTTTGACCCGACCATCGGCACGGCGTCCGGCAAACAGATTAAATAAGTAGAAAAACGCGCTCTGGCTGCCGTTTGTTAGTGCAATATTCTGTGCTTCGATATCCCAACCCAACTTCTCGCGCAGCATTCCGGCAAGCAGTGTGAGTAGCTCCGTTTTCCCCTGTGGACCGTCGTAATTGCACAGTGCATCAGTCGCTTTGCCACTTTCCAGCATGTCGGTCAGTAGCGTCTGGAAGTAGTCCTGCATTTCCGGGATCTGCGCCGGATTACCGCCGCCGAGCATAATCGCGCCAGGCGTGCGTAAACCGTCGTTCAGATCTTCCATCAGCAGCGTAATGCCGGAGTGGCGGGTAAATTTGTCACCAAAAAGGGAGAATGTCATAGCGGGATATCTGTCGAACTCTGTAGCAAGGAAGGTAACAATAACGCTACATTGCTGGGGTGCAAATCGGTCTGTTGGAGAGTGAGCGGTGCTTTATCCTGCAACGCTGATTAGGGCTGACATTT
>ENA-OQER01000617-OQER01000617.1-human-gut-metagenome-genome-assembly--contig:-NODE-617-length-18981-cov-1.973640_pt1 | contig 18981 bp, 26 predicted proteins | sample MGYA00242797_ERZ504639 | MGnify/ENA primary metagenome ERZ504639 (study PRJEB26092, sample SAMD00036306) | human gut metagenome | host: Homo sapiens | study: EMG produced TPA metagenomics assembly of...
GGCCAACAGGCTGAACAGGTGCAGGTTGTCGATGAACACGCGCGCCGCGTCCTTGCCGCCCTTGATGTCGAAGGTGAAGATGGAACCGCCGCCGTTCGGGAAGTACTTCTTGTACAGCTCGTTGTCCTTGCGGCCTTCGATGGACGGGTGGGAGATGGATTCGACTTCCGGAACGGTCTTCAGGTAGTCGATGACCTTCAGCGCGTTCTCGACATGGCGCTCGACGCGAAGCGACAGGGTTTCGGTGCCCTGCAGCAGCAGGAAGGCCGAGAACGGAGACAGGGTTGCGCCGGTGTCGCGCAGCAGGATGGCGCGGATGCGGGTCACGAACGCGGAACCGCCCAGAGCCTCGTAGAAGTTCAGACCGTGGTACGACGGATCCGGCTCGGTCAGGGTCGGGAACTTGCCCGGCACTTCGGCCCAGTTGAAGTTGCCGCCTTCCACGATCACACCGCCGAGGGTGGTGCCGTGGCCGCCAATGAACTTGGTGGCGGATTCGACCACGACGTCAGCACCGTGCTCCAGCGGGCGGAACAGGTACGGGGTGGCGAAAGTGTTGTCGACGATCACCGGCAGATGATGCTTGTGTGCGATGGCGGTGATGGCTTCGAAATCCGGCAGGTCGGCGTCGGGTTGCCGAAGGTCTCGAAGTAGACGAGCTTGGTGTTCTCCTGGATGGCATCCTCGAACTCCTGCGGGTTCTCAGCGGAGACGAAGGTGGTGGTGATGCCGTCACGCGGCAGGGTGTGGCGCAGCAGGTTGAAGGTGCCGCCGTAGATGTTCTTGCAGCCACGATGTGGTCGCCGGACTGGTGATGTTGCGCACGGCGTATTCGACCGCGGCGGCGCCGGAAGCGACTGCCAAACCAGCGGCGCCACCTTCAAGGGCTGCGATGCGGTCTTCGAACACGCCTGGGTGGAATTGGTCAGGCGGCCGTAGATGTTGCCCGGATCGGCCAGACCAAACGCGCCTCGGCGTGATCAAAGTTATGGAACACGTAGCTGGTGGTCTGGTAGATCGGCACCGCGCGGGAATCGGTTGCCGGGTCGGCCTGCTCCTGGCCGACGTGAAGCTGCAGGGTTTCGAAGCGGTAGTTCTTGGAATCTGCCATGGTTTCTGCTCCTTGTGGGGAAGTGGTTCGTTGCTTGTCTTGCTGACCATCCGCCTTGCCGTGTGTGGCGGTTGGTCAGGTGTTGGTAGCGACAATAATCCGACGTCGCTTCGCAATGCAAACCGAGCGTTATCGCACTTGCCTATATCCCCTTATAAACCGTTGCAATCATTGCCATCCAGGCTTTGCAAAACTACTCTGGTAGCCATCAAAAAACTTGCGACACGCCAGCAAACGGCATCATGGTGACCCGCCGTACGAGGCGATGGGGCGGTGAAGTCAGGCAAGCGGCTAAAGTCATGGTCAGGCAATCGCAAGAGAGGGTTCCCATGAATGATGTGATTCTGTTCGACCGTGACCCACGGTACATTCCACGTGTGGCCGCGGTGCACGACATGTGCGGTTACGGCAAGTGCTCGCTGACGGCGGCCATTCCGATTCTGTCGGCGGCCGGATGCGACGTATGCCCCGTGCCGACGGCGCTGTTTTCGGCGCATACGCGCTACAGCGTGTTCACATTCCACGATACGACCGAAATTTGGACGGCTATCTGGATGCGTGGCGCAAGGAGAACGTCGATTTGGACGGCGTGTATTCCGGTTTCCTCGGTTCCGCCGAACAAGTCGCGATTATCAAACGTCTGTATGCGGATTACCCGCACGCCTTGCGTTTGGTGGATCCGGTGATGGGAGACGGCGGCGAGATCTACGCCACATACACGTCGGAATTATGCGAGGCGATGGGCACGCTGGTGGATGGCGCCGACGTGCTGATGCCGAATTTGACGGAAGCGTCCATGCTGACGGGACGCACCTACGGGCAGAACATCGACAACGCGGAAGTGAACGGCATTATTGACGCGCTGCTTGCCTTGGGAGCGAAAAACGTGGTGCTCAAAGGCGTTGACCGTCAGGATGGCATCATTCGCAACTATGTGGCATCGGCCACTTCCGGCGCATCCGGCAAGCAAGAGATTGCGCACGACAAGCTGCCGTTCATGACACATGGCACCGGCGACGCCTTCGCATCCGCATTATGCGGTGCGGTGATGGCCGGCAGACCTCTGGCTGAATCGGCGCATATCGCCGGCGAATTCGTACGCCATGCCATGGAAAGCACGCAATTCCAGCCGAACCACACTGAGCGCGGTGTGAGCTTCGAGCTGAACCTTGACGAGTTGACGCGTCTGGTTCGCCGCTGAACATTCCAACCATATGCGGTTTCGGGCGCTCCATGGCCGCTCGCCTTGTGGAGCAATGTGGATAACGGCAAGTTATCCACCAACTATCCCAAACACGCCCGAACGCATCCTCTATCCACATTCGCCGTTCGCCCTTGCTTCGCGCCGGTCCTTTCTGCTGGACTTGAATCATGAACGGCAACACAACACATAACGTTCCGAACGCAACGCAGCGCTCGGAACAGCTTCTTGATTCCATCGCACGGCGACTGCATGATGGCACACTGTGCGCACGACAGGTCGGCGAACTCGGCGAACAGTATGCGCCGCATGGCTGGAAGCCAAGGCTGGCAGACGCTCGACCGCAACTGGCACTGCCGATATGGCGAACTCGATATCGTTTCACGCGACGATACGGGAATCATCGTCTTCGTCGAAGTCAAAACCAGGCGGACGCTCCGCTATGGCACTCCGCAGGAAGCCGTGACGTCATCCAAGCAGATCAACCTGCGCCACGCGGCCGTGCAATGGCTGTCGGACAGCGACCATCGCACGCCGCATAACGGCGTGCGCTTCGACGTCGTCACCGTCATCGTCCGTGATGGCAAACCGCTTGTCCACCATATCGAAGGAGCGTTCTGATGGCTATCGGCAGCGCGCTTTCCGTGGGTCTCATCGGCCTGAAAGCCTTCATCATCCAAATCCAGGCGTTCGTATCTCCGGGACTCCCCTACTTTTCCATCATCGGACTTCCCGACACTCGCTCTCCGAAGCGAGGGAACGTGTCAAATCCGCATGTCAGGCCAGCGGTGCCAAATGGCCGGAAACACGGGTTACGGTCAATCTTCGCCGGCGTCCATGCCCAAACCGCGGATCCTCACACGATCTGGCGATCGCAGCGAGCGTGCTTAGCGCATCCGGAATGATACCGCATGACTGCTTGAACGACACCGTCGTGCTCGGAGAGGTGAATCTCGATGGCACGGTACTGCCCATCAACGGTCTGCTGCCGATTCTGCTGCATGCACGCGATCAAGGCGTATGCAAGGTGATCGTACCGCATGCCAATTTGGACGAGGCGGCCCTTGTGCCCGACGTGACGCCATTGGAATACGTCACGTCGGCGAACTGATCGACTGATGGGAGGCACCGCGAACTATACGATACCCGATATGATCCGAGACGTGGATGCCAACGACGGCGCCATGTCGGTATGTCCTCCTCCCGGAGATATGAACGAAGTCATGGGGCAGGAAACGGCCAAATGGGCGTTGGAAGTGGCGGCTGCCGGCGGCCATCATCTGATGATGACCGGGTCCTCCCGGCACCGGAAAAACCATGCTCGCCTCGCGCATTCCCGGCATTATGAGTCCGCTCAGCGAATCGGAACAACTGGAAGTCGCATCGATCCGCTCCCTATGCGGCACATTGCCCAGCTATGGCATCAGCGATGTTCCGCCATTCGAAGCGCCGCACCATACCGCATCCACCGCATCCTTGGTCGGCGGCGGCGCGGGATTGGCTCAACCAGGCGCGATCACGCGGGCGCATCGGGGCATCCTATTCATGGACGAGGCGCCCGAATTCTCGGCACGCACCTGCAAACCTTGCGCGAACCATTGGAATCCGGGTATGTGGCGATATCCCGCGCGAAAGGCACCACCTACTATCCGGCACGATTCCAACTGATCATGGCGGCCAATCCTTGCCCCTGCGGCTACGCATACGGCAACGGCGAGCGCTGCACGTGCAGGGAAAAAGACCGTATCAAGTACTTCAGCCGCCTGTCGGGGCCGATCCTCGACCGCATCGACATTCAGATCGAAGTGCTCCTGTGGAACGCATCAACCCAGGCACGGTTCCTTCCGGCGAATCCAGCCACGCCATCCGCCTGCGGGTCATGGTGGCAAGGCAAACGGCACAGGAACGTTTCCGGGAATTCGGATGGGTCTGCAATGCGCAAGCCACCGGAACATGGCTTCGCGCCAACACGTCCACAAAAGCCATCGAGCTCGTGAACCATGCGTTGGCCAGCGAACGGCTCAGCCTCAGAGGGGCGGACCGAGCCATGCGACTCGCATGGACGCTATCCGACCTGTCAGGCAAAACCTCTCCCGGACCGGAAGAGATGATGCAAGGAATCTCCATGAGAACGAGGTTGACATGAACGAGAACACAACCGCCGATACGAGCGTCAACGCAACCGCCATCGACGATGAGACCCTGTCACGCGCGGTGCTCACCTATTGTCTGGACAGCGCCGATGCGATGATGTACGCGCTGGTCAAAGGCATCGGATCAGCCACGCATACCTTGCAACTGCTTGCCGACAGCGGTCCGGGCAATCATGAAAGCGTGGCCACGGCAGCCTATAAAACCTTGGACGCGGCGCTCATCAACGGCATTACACGTTGGGGACGCACCATCAATGCTCGAGGTATGGCCTCCTTCCACGGCGCAATGGTCTCGTGGCAGCATCGCCTGACCACATTGCCCAGCACCGACCCCGAGGAGCTCAAAACGTGGTTCACCGCAAACGGCACGCAGTGGATCGTCGCGCCGCATCACCCCTACTGGCCTTCGCAGCTTGCCGACCTCACCATACACACGGACTGGGCCGCGCCATTATGCCTATGGGGGAAAGGTGACCCCCAAGCGTTGGTGTCATGCTCCGAACCGGTCGGTGTCGTCGGATCACGCGGCGTAAGCGAGTACGGAAGGCAAAGCGCACACGAGCTCGCCAAACAAGCGGCCCGAGCAGGCCATCTCATAGTGTCAGGAGGCGCTCTGGCACCGATGCGGCCGCCCACTGGGGAGCCATCCAAGCCATGGACGAGATCGGAACGCCCCTCGCAGGACGCACCGTCGCGGTATTCGCCGGAGGACTCAACTATATCGGTCCGAAAAGCAACGAGCGCCTCTTCGAAACCATCATCAACCATTCCGGCGCGCTCATCTCGGAACTCTGCCCCGGAACCGTTCCGGAAGCCAGACGATTCCTTATCAGGAACCGCCTGATAGCGGCGCTATCATCCACCTCATCGTAGCCCAGGCACGCGCACGCTCCGGCGCGCTTAACACCGCAGGATGGGCCAACGAACTCAACCGCCGTGTATTCGCCGTGCCAGGAGATGTAACCATGCCTCACAACACAGGATGCAACCGACTCATACAAGAAGGCCAAGCCTCCATCATCTGCTCGCTGACCGATATCGACGAATTCTGCCACGCAGCGCATCGCCCGCAATCAGCCGACGCGGCAGACAACGACGACGAACCGTCGGAAGAGTCAACCGACACCAGTCTGTCGCAACCAACCAACGCCACTGCGGCCATACTCAAAGCCATACGAACATGCAGCGCGAAATACGGCCACGTCTCCACTGACGGTCTACTCGCCATCCTGGCCGAAAGCAATCCCGGAGAATACTCAATCTCACGAATCAGCATGGAGCTGGGATTAATGGAACTCAACGGACTTATCTGCACACAGCATGGCAACATCACCATCACCGACGCAAGCGCCACATGACATCACGCCCAACAACGCCACCGCCAAGCCTGCACAGATCAACGGAATCCATCGAAAACATACGCATCAGACACGCATAACCACGCATGCAGCGGCAAACCCGCCAACCGGCAAACCGCAATGAGGTCACACCTTGTGCGAAAATCGTTGCTATGAGTCCGAAGCATGTTGAAGATATGTATGATGCAGTAATCGTCGGCGCAGCGCGGCAGGCCTGTCCGCAGCATTGGGAATGCTGCGAAGCGAACAAATGCAAGCCCTGAAGGAAGCCGGCATCGAGCCGAACATCCTGGTGATCTCCAAACTCCAGCCGTTGCGCTCGCACACCGGTTCCGCGGAAGGCGGCATTGCGGCCAGCCTCGGCAACGTCGAAAAAGACGACTGGCACTGGCACTACTTCGACACGGTCAAAGGCGGCGATTGGCTCGTCGACCAGGACGCGGCCGAACTGCTCGCCAAAGAGGCGTCGGAAACCGTAATCGATCTGGAACATGACGGTGTGGCGTTCTCCCGTACTGAGGACGGCCATATCGCACAACGACGTTTTGGCGGACATACCAAGGATTTCGGCAAGGAACCGGTTCGCCGCGCCGCCTACGCGGCGACCGCATCGGCCATCAGATCCTCTTCTCCTTGTGGCAGCAATGCGTGGCCGAAGGCGTGGAATTCGCCGAGGAATGGTACGTGACCGATCTGGTAATCACCGAAGACGGATCCAAAGTCGAAGGCGTAGTGGCATTTGACACGCATAAGGCCAAACGCACGCCATCCACGCACGCAACGTGCTTCTGGCCACCGGAGGCGCAGGCCGCCTATTCCACACCACCTCCAATTCATGGGATCTGACCGGCGACGGCATGGCTCTCGCACTGCAAGCGGGACTGCAGCTTGAAGACAGCGAATTCGTGCAATTCCACCCGACTGGTCTGGCGCATACCGGCATTCTGCTGTCTGAAGCGGCACGAGCGGAAGGCGGCGTGCTTCGCAATGCCGATGGCGAGGCATTCATGGAAAAGTATGCTCCCGGCCATGCCGATTTGGCTGCACGAGATGTGGTGAGCCGTTCCATTATGGCTGAAATCGATGCCGGCCACGGCGTGCGGATCCGAAGGACCCCGAAGGCCAAAGGATTGCGTGTGGCTTGATATGACCGGTATTGATGCCGACCATATGCATGAGGTACTGCCGCAGGTGGTGGAAACCATCGAAAAATATGCGGATCTTGATCCGACACACGATTTCGTGCCGGTTAAGCCTACCGCGCATTACACCATGGGTGGCATTCCGATCACCACCGACGGCGAAGTCTACCGTTGGCAGAACGACGAACGAAATGTCGTCGAAGGCCTGTTCGCTGCCGGCGAATGCGCATGCGTGTCCGTGCACGGCGCAAACCGTCTCGGCGGCAATTCCCTGCTGGATGCATGCCTGTTCGGCACCCGCTCCGGCAAGGCGCTGGCGGAACGCATTTCCAGCGCTCCAGTGAACGATCCCATGGCTGAATCCGACGCCGACAATGGTTCGGATGCGGTCCAGCAGGCCGCTGACACCCGTTCCAACGAACTCAAGGATCTGCTGGTGCAGCTTCCGGAAGACGAGGAGCATGCAGCGACAATCCTTACCAGCTGATGGCCGATCTGGGTACCGTCATGGAACGCGCTGTCGCCGTGCGTTGCGACGAGCAGGGTATCGAACAGGCGCTAACGGCATTGCATGATGAGTTTGCGCCCCGTGCCGAAGCCCTGCACGCGCATTCCGACTCCCCCACGTTCAACCAGGAGATCACCGCCATTTGGGAGGTCCGCCACCTTCTGGAACTCGGCAAGGCCGTACTCACCTCATCCGATGCGCGTCACGAATCCCGTGGCTCGCTGAAGCGTCTTGATTTTCCGGAACGCGACGATGAGCATTTCCTGGCCCATTCCATGGTGAATGCCTCCGGCCAGATTTCCTGGCAGCCGGTGCACATTGTGAATATGCCGCCAAAAGCCCGCGAATACTGATTCCGCTGGGCACGGCGTATGGCAGACTAGTTGACGGTTTTATTGGAAAGGCGGGTACATGAGCGGTATGGAAACGGCGTGAATACGGTGACATTGCGGGTGAATAGGTTTGCCCCGCGCGCGAGCGTGCCCGCGACCGCGAACGTGGCGGCTCTCCGTTCGCCAGAAAAAGCTCTCCGTTTGGGGATTCCGGCATGTCGGCGCGCCGCCGCCCGCGCGGCAAGCAGTGGTTGCAGGATTACACGTTGAACGTGCGTCCGGAAGACACGGTGCTTGATTGCCTGTTGAAGATCAAACGCACCATCGATCCGACGCTGGCATTCCGCTATTCGTGCGGACATGGCATGTGCGGTTCCGATGCGGTGTCCATCAACGGCACCCCCACCCTGCTGTGCACCGCGTCCGTCAAGGATTGGGCCAAACCGTCGAATCCGACATTGGTCGACGATGAAGGATTCCGACACACCGGAGATGTTTCCGACATTCAGGAAAATGCGGTCGGCGCAGGGGATCTTGGCGTCATCGAGCTCGCTCCCCTGCCGGGTTTCCCGGTGCAGCGCGATTTGATTGCCGATATCGATCAGATGCTCAACCAAATCAGAAAACTCAAGCCCTATCTGCAGGCGCGTGGAGAACTCGCCACCACTGCGGACGGCAAGATCAACGCTTTCGAATATCTGCAGAATCCCCAGCAGCTTGCCAAGTATGAGCTTCTCAGCAACTGCATCGCCTGTGGCACTTGCGAAGGCAGCTGCCCTGTGTATGCGGGCGGCGAAGCGTTCATCGGACCTGCAGCCCTTATCGCGGCGTCTCGTTTCATCAACGATTCCCGCGACGGTCAGGCGAACGCACGCATGGATGCCATTGATTCCGCCGATGGCATCGCCGCATGCCAGTCGGTCCGCGCATGTACCCGCGAATGCCCGCGTGGCATTGACGTCGGCGAGGAAATCTGGCAGCTGATCGCCCAAGTCAAGGAACGCTGAACCCATGGATAGAACGTCATATACCAATCTCGCCAAGTCATGGGAATACGTTGAGGACCATGCGTTCTCCCGCCAGTCAACCGACTTGAATGCTATTCGCACCCATGCTGAAGAAGCAGGCATTCCGCAGGGTTCAGCAGCCCAAGCCGAGCTGTTGCGCATGCTCGTGCATATGGTGAATGCGACATCGGTGATCGCCGTCGGCACCGGTTCCGTGGTGGAAACGTTGCAGCTGGTCAACGGTTTGGATAATTCCGGTCAGCTTACGGCGGTTGATTCCTCTTCCCAGGGTATTGCGCTGATTCGTACGTTGTTTAATCGGCTTTCCGACGAGACACAGACCACGCTTCGCGCCGTCAACGCTCCCGTCGACGTGTTTTTGCCACGTCTGAATGCAGAAAACTACGATTTGATTGTAGTTGCCGGCGACGCGGAAAATTACGGCGCTTCCTTCGAGCAGGCTCCCCGCCTGTTGAAGAAGCATGGCGTAATCGTGTTCACCGATATTCTTGCTTTTGATTCAGCCACGTCCGCAGGCGGCGTTTTGAATCCCGCCAATCGTGACGCCAAGTCCATTGCCATGCGTGGTTTGCTGGAAACCGTGGAATCCGATGAGCGTTTCGTCACTGCCCTCACCCCGACAGGTACAGGTTTGCTCGTGGCCGTCAAGCGCTAGTATGGCCGTTCCCAGCGGCCTACCGTTTCCTCATACAAAAAGCCGACACTCACGGATAAGTGATGAGTATCGGCTTTTGTTGTGTCTGGCGTATGGCGCGGAATGCCATACGCCGGAACGTCGTTATTTGACCTTTGGATGTGTGTCGATCATCTGGCTGACCACAACAGTGCCGTCTTCCAACACGGATTCCACTTCCCCAGCAGCATCCTCGTCAGCAGTATGATGCTTATGCTTCGAGGATGCGGCAGCGGCAAGCTCAAACTTCTTGGATTGGCGGCTCAGCAGAATGCCGGAAATCACCGCCGCGACTATGGAACCGACCAACACACCGAAACGTGCTTCAGCAGACAGTTCGGCATCCTGATATGCAAGCGAGGAAATCAGGAAAGATACGGTAAAGCCGATGCCACATGCGCAGGCCGCGGGGAACATGTCGCGCACACGCAATCCCTTAGCCATTTTCAATCCGGCCACATGCGTGGAAAGCCATGCCGTGATCATAATGCCCAACGGCTTGCCGACCACCAGAGCCACCATAACGGCAACGACGACCGGCGAAATGAACAGGGCCACGTCAACGATTCAAAATGCACACCAGTGGCGAACAAGGCGAAAATCGGCAGAGCAGCAACGCGGAAAACGGCTGCAGCTTGTCCGCATAGCGTTCGGCGCGTGGGGTTTTCTCTCCGAAACGCTCATGAGCCGGCGTGAGCAATCCAACAAGCACGCCAGCCAAAGTAGGATGCACACCAGCTTCGAACATCATCACCCAAGCCAGAATGCCGACAATGGCCACGGCAAGCCATGGCACTTTGCGCATACGCACCAGGAAATACCATACGACAGCGCATACGGCGATGCCGACGAACCAGTACCATGCGTTCACCGAAGAGAAGAACACCGCGATCAGAATAATGGCCAGCAGATCGTCCACTGTGGCAAGCGTCATCAGGAACGCGCGAATGGAGCCCGGCAGCGCTTTGGCGAACAAAGCAAGCACAGCCAAAGAGAACGCGATATCAGTGGCCGTAGGAACCGCCCAACCATGAGACATCTCACCAAAGGTGAAACTCGTTCCCGAAGCGATGGCCAACGGATCGGATCCGAAACCGGAGAACAGGAACAATACCAGCAGGAACAACACCGGAGGAGCCATCATACCGCCCACAGCGCACAGCATCGGCACTGCAGCAGCTTGGGGTTCGACAGCGAACCTGTGGCGAGTTCCTGTTTCAATTCCAGTCCGACAGTCAGGAAGAACACCGTCAGCAGACCATCCTGCACCCAGTGTCCCAATCCCATATCGATATTGGTGTAGGGAATGGCGATGCGGAAATTCTCCAACTCTTCGAACGCATGCGCCGTGAACGGCAGATTGGCAAGCAACAGACCTGCGAGGCGAAGCCAAGCATAATCAGACCAGATATGCGGTCGGAAGCGGCTATGTATCGTATTTTCGCCCAGAGTCCCTGCTTACGTTCGGTCATTGCTCTCCCGTCTGTTGCCGCGAGTATCCACGGCCCGCCATTCACTTAAGAAAAGCGTCTGCGGTATTGGCATGCGCAGACGCTTCAATAGCGGTTCCAGTGTACCGAGAGGTGTCGGCGTTTATGTTTCCAAACCGTCTTTTTCACTGGTGTTTACGGTTTTATTCGGCATGGCGGCTTTTCTTGTACCACACCGTTCGCTCGGAGAGAAACCGAACGTATCTCGACAACAGCCGCTTTACATAAGCATTCTGGTAGGTTTGCGAATCGCATTGATTCGAACACTATTCACGCAGCGCCGCCGTTACTTCCAGAAAAAGAAAGCCTCCTCCGCATTCGCGAAGGAGGTTCATGTGCGCGAGACAGGATTCGAACCTGCGACCTGCTGATCCGTAGTCAGCTGCTCTAATCCGCTGGGCTACTCGCGCAACGTTGCTTGTTTTCGGCAACTCGAATAAGATACACCCAAATGGCCGCGCAGCAAAATCTCGGCGTGTCGCGCCTGTTTTCGTGGATTTCGCACCGGCATCCATACTTGCTTCAACCCTACGAAATCTGAACTCTCGCACATACGACGCGCAACACGCCGAATGCACTACGCGGCACGTCTGCGAGGAATCTCCTCCGTGGAAACCTTCAATAGTTTCGGAGTGCCGGAACCATTGACGGACGCCTCATCCACCACCACCTCCGATACGCCAGTCACGCTTGGTAGCTGGAACATCGTGTCCTCCAAGGTTTTTTCGATAATCGATCGAAGGCCTCGGGCGCCCGTGCCCCTGCGAATCGAAGTGGCCGCGATCTGCCGCACCGCCCCCTCAGTGAACGTCAACGTCACCCCGTCAATCGCAAACAACTTCTGATACTGCTTGACCAGTGCGTTCTCCGGTGCGACCAGAATGCGCGCCAAATCATCCTCCGTAAGCTCCTCAAGCACGCTCACCACCGGCAATCTACCGATGAATTCAGGCAATAAACCGAAATCGGCAAGATCGTCGGCCGAAGCCTGGGCAAGCAGCTCACGATTCGGCACCTCATGATCATGCCACGCGGCACCAAATCCGCTTTCACGAGCGCCCAAACGCTGCGCCACAATATCGGCAAGCCCGACAAACGCGCCGCCGCAGATAAACAGAATGTCACGAGTGTCGATCTGCACCGTCTCCATCTCACGATGCTTACGCGAACCCTCCACCGGCACGGATGCCACAGTACCTTCCAAAATCTTCAGCAGAGCCTGCTGCACGCCCTCACCGGACACATCTCGCGTAATAGACGTGTTCTCGCCGCTCTTACGCGCTATCTTGTCGATTTCGTCAATATAGACGATGCCCTGCTGCGCTCGCGCCACATCGCCGTCAGCGGCCTGTATAAGCCGTTGCAGTACGGTTTCCACATCGTCGCCCACATACCCCGCTTCAGTGAGTGTGGTGGCGTCGGCGATGACGAACGGCACATTCATGACCTTCGCCAGCGTCTGCGCAAGATACGTTTTGCCCACGCCGGTCGGCCCCAGCAGCAGGATATTCGATTTGGACACCTGCACGCCGGCCAGTGGATCGTCGCTCGCATGCGCCGCACGATCGCGCAATGCCGCGGATTCGCGCATTTCCATATTGACGCGCTTGTAATGGTTGTATACGGCCACGGAAAGCGTTCTTTTAGCGGATTCCTGCCCGACCACGTAGTTGTGAGATAGGCGCTGATCTGTGCGGGCTTCGGCAGCTGCAATGTGTTCAGCTGGGCGTCTTTGACACGTTCTTCGGAAATGATGTCGACGCACAGTTCGATGCATTCGTCGCAAATGGCCGCACCTGATCCGGTAACGAGCTTACGTACCTGATTTTCGGTTTTGCCGCAGAACGTGCATCGTGACACTTCATCGTTGTAGCTGACCACTCGTCCCATTCGCACCCCTTTGTTTGCCGTACCTGCCATTGAGCAATCGCCATCATGCAATCATCATTGAAGAACAGCATACCCCTGCCACGCCCGGCAGGGGTATTGATTTGTGAAGATGCGACTTCAGATGGAACCTCGCATATGCGCCGTTCAGCTACGGTGTTCCAGCACTTCGTCGACAATGCCGTATTCCTTGGCCTCAGGTGCGGTCAGGAAGGTGTCGACCTCGATGTCTTTGCGAATCTTCTCCACATCGCGACCGGTATGCTTGGCCAGCGTGTTCTCAAGCCATTCACGCATACGCAGCATTTCCTTGGCTTGGATTTCGATTTCCGTCGCCTTGCCGAAGCCCTGATCGATGGCCGGCTGATGGATGAGCACGCGCGCGTTCGGCAGCATCAGACGCTTGCCCTTGGCTCCGGCGGCCAGCAGAATGGCGGCTGCGGAAGCGGCCTGTCCAAGGCATACGGTCTGCACATCCGGCTTGATGTACTGCATGGTGTCGTAGATGGCGGTCATAGCCGTCATGGAACCGCCCGGAGAGTTGATGTACATCATCACATCACGGTTCGGATCCTGCTTTCGAGCACCAGGAGCTGAGCCATAATGTCATCGGCGGAAGTGTCGTCGACCTGCACGCCCATGAAGATGATGCGTCTTCGAACAAGCGGGTGTACGGATCCTGCCTTTTGAAACCGTACGGGGTCTTCTCTTCGAACTGCGGCAGAACATAACGGTTCTGCGGCGCGAAAGCGGCTTCGCGGGCTGCTGCAGCCTGGAAACCAACCACTCCGGTCGGTCCTGCGAGACGCTCTGCGCGGGCTACGAATCGGGATTCTTCGCTTGCCATGTTCACTCTCCCTTGGTGGCGTTCATCGTGTCGTGCGTGGAAACGAGCTTATCCACAAAACCGTATTCCAGCGCTTCCTGCGCGGTGAACCAGTGGTCGTACTCGTTGTCGCGGTAGATTTCCTCAACGGTATGGCCGGTCTGTTCGGCAGTCAGCTCGCTCATGGTCTTCTTCATGTCCATGATCAGTTCAGCGTTGATGCGCACGTCGGTGGCGGTGCCGCCGATGCCGCCGGACGGCTGGTGCATCAGCACACGGGCATGCGAGGTCAGGAATCGCTTGCCTTGGTGCCAGAGCTCAGCAGGAACTGGCCCATGGATGCGCACATGCCCAAGCCGACGGTCGCCACGTCAGGTCGATAAGCTGCATGGTGTCGTAAATGGCCATGCCTGCGGTGATGGAACCACCCGGGGAATTGATGTACAGCCAAATATCCTTCTTCGGATCTTCAGCTGCCAGCATCAGCATCTGTGCGCAGATGCGATTGGCCATTTCGTCCTTGACTTCCTCGCCCATCCAAATGATGCGGTCTTTCAGCAGACGGTTGAAAATCGGATCGGCGGGTCCGGCCGGCATATCTTCGCCGGCCATAACGGGCAGGGGTGCACTGAGGTTGCTCACCTTGTCTCCTTTTCCTATGTTCTCTATAGTTTCACAGCCTACCGCTTCGAAGCGACGGGTGGTGAAATTGCGCTCACAGTGGAGTCTTCACGCTAGAACAAACCTTACTTGACGATGGTGTTGTATTCGGGAACGCCCATATAGTTGTAGCTCACTTCCACGTTTTTGGCCGATGCCGCGGTCACGTTGGTATACCACAAAGGAATCACCGGCAAATCCTTCAGCAACACACGTTCGCTCTGCCGATACAGGCTCACGGCCTTGTCCAAATCGGTCTCCGCAGCAGCCTGGTCAATCAGCGCATCAAATTCGTCGCTCTTGTAATCACCATTGTTCAAACCCTTGCCGTCCGCTGCCGATGAGTCGTATGCCTGCACCAGATAGCCTTCCGGATGCGGATAATCGGATTGCATGCCCGATTTGAATGCCGCGTCGATGGTGCGCTCCTGAATGGCGCTGCGCAGTTCCTTGGACGTGGCGAACGGATAGCTTTCCGCATCGATGCCAAGCGCGTTGCGAATGGAATTGGCCGCAGCCTCCACCCACTCCTTATCGGTGCCATCGGCGCTGTATGCGATGCGGAACGTGCCGCTCCATGGCGAAATCGCATCCGCTTCGCCCACAATTCCTCGGCTTTCGTCTCATCATATGCGAGCACGCCATCCGTGTCGAGATCGGTATCGTATCCCTTGATCACCGGCGCAAGGAAATCGGTGGCGGGCGTTACCGTGCCACCGAAAATCGCATTGGCGATATTCTCACGGTCAATGGCATGCGCGATGGCTTGACGCCGATACTTGCCTTCCTCACCTTGGAAATGATCAAGATTCTGCGAAATCGTAAATGCTGAGAACGACGGTCCAGGCTTGCTGACGGCCGTGATGCTCTTTTCGTTCTGATAGGTTTTCAACGCGGAAGTCGGAATGGCATCAAGCACGTCAAGATTGTCTGCCAGCAGATCCGAATAGGCCGCGTCAAGACTTTGATACACCTTGAAATCGATGCCTGCGTTCTTGACTTCGCGCGGCCCCTTGTAGGAGTCGTCTTTTTCAAGAATGATTTCTTCGCCGCTTTTGTACGCCTTCAGCTTGTACGGACCGTTGCCAATCGGCTTTTGTCCGTATTCCTTGGGATTCTTGATGACTTCGGATGGCATCGGCAGAAACGCGATATCTCCGATTTTGTACAGGAACGCCGAATTCGACGCTTTGAGCTTGACCTTCAGCGTAGTGTCGTCGACCACGGTAAGGCCTGACAATTGCGCGGTTTTGGAACACTTGCATCCTGCAGCTCATCATAGCCCTGAATATCTTCGAAAATGGAGGCTCCGACCTGTCCATTGGCAGCATTGGCCGCGAACGACCAGCTTTTCGCGTACGTGTCGGCGGTGATCTTCTCACCATTGGAGAACGCCAGATTCGGTTTAAGTGCGATGGTGTATTCGGAAGCGTCGTCATTCGGCGTGATCGATTCGGCCTCGACCAACGTCTCATTACCTTCCGCATCGAAAGTGACCAGGCCGTCATACAGCTGGCTGACGATTTTCCAACCGGCCATATCGCTGGTGTCACTTGGCAGCAAGCCATTCGATGGTTCCGTGATATTGACGCTGACCACCTTATCGGCACTGGTGACTTCCTGCTGGGAATCCTTCGCCTCCACGGATCCACAGCCCGCAAGCAGCGCAACTATGGAAAGCGCCGCCGTAATCGGCTTGAGCAGACCGGTAGTGATGCCGCTATACGGGTGCTGTAGTCTCATTGCTGTCCTCTCAATAACACGGTAGAGACAGCATAGCAAGCCGATATTCCTTGACGGAACGCTTTCCTCACTTTACGCTACAGGCTTTTTCTATAGCCTGCTATTACGTTTCGCACCAATACGGAACGCCGCAATCAAGCAACAGATGGCAATGGCCACGATACCAATCATGGTAGCGAACGTCCAGCTGCACCGACAGCGTAGCGTGACGGAACGTGGCACCCCCCTCTTCGCCTGCGCCAGCCTGAGCCACCGACAGAATCGTGGAGAACAGCGCGGTGCCTGCCGCGCCGCCGAACTGCAGGCAGGTGTTGAACACGGCATTGCCGTCCGGCATGAACTGAGGTGCGATGTTACGCAACGCATTGGTCATGATATTGGAAAAACCAAGCGAATAACCAAATCCGAAAATGAAATAGAAACCGGCAAGCATGACGGATGTCAGTCGCATGGAAAATACCAGCAACAGAATCGGCCCGCAAATCGCGGCGAAAAACGCGACGAGAATCGGACGCACCGGTCCGAAACGGTCATACAGCATACCGCCAACCGGTGCGAAGAACGCACCGATCAACGCACCCGGCAACACCAAAGCACCGGCGAGGAACGCACTGGTGCCCAACGAAAGCTGCGCCACATTGGTGATCACATAGCCAAAACCAATGCCAACGATCGGCAGCAGCATATAGGCGACCAAATGCAACAACACCATCGGATCACGTAGCCATCCCAAACGAATCAGCGGCGAGAACGAACGCTTCGACGACCAGCCGAAGAACAACAGCGAACCCAACCCAACTATCAGACTCACCACGGCGAACACCGCCGACACCGTGGCGCTGCTGCCGGCAACCGCAGCGCTGACCGCAACACCGGCCTGATTCAGGAACATTACCAATCCGCACAGCGCAAGCACAATCGACACGAACTGCAACGGATTGAGACGCGCCTCTTCCGTCGGACGATGCTGTTCGATGCATTTCAAACCGACAGGCAGCGAGATCAGCAGAATAACCGGAATGACGATTACGAAAATCGCACGCCATGGCAGAATACTCGACACCGCGCCACCCACGGTCGGTCCAATTGCCGGAGCCACAGTAATGACCAGCGAGCCAACGCCCATCAATCGTCCGACCTTGCTCTTTGGCGACTGCTCAAGAATGATGTTGATCATCAGCGGCGTGGCCACACCGGAACCCATGCCTTGGATCACACGGGCAATGAGAATGACCGGGAACGCATGGCCGACGATCATGATCAATGAACCGAGCACCGCGAGCGACACCGCGGCAAGGAACAGCGTGCGATGCTTGAACCGACGGTTGAGGTACGACGACAACGGCATGGTTGCGGCAACCACCAGCAGATAGATGGTGGTGATCCATTGCACGGTTGCGGTATCGACGTTGAATTCCCGCATAAGTTGCGGGAACAGTACCGTCATGACGGTTTCGGTGAGAATGCCAATGAAGGCGAGGGAGCCGACCGCCACGATGGCTCCAATGAGTTTGCCGGGGATGCGTTCGTCTGAAATCGCCGCTTCCTGAGTTCCGGCGTTTGTCGTAATCGCCTGCGATTCAGTGGCTGCAGTTGTTGTAGTAATGTTCCGTTCTTCCATAATTCCTTATCCGCGCACTTTTTCCTACGGCCCTGTGCGATGCCGTCTATGATTCATTCGTATGAAAACCACTGTGTAGTGTAATGGAAGCCCTGACCTAGATGGGAACGGCATGCGTAAGGCTGGACGTACCATTTCGGCACGTCCAGCCTTACGCAAAGGGAATCAGAAACAAATGGTATGAACTGGAGCCGTTCCTCCTATTCTTTCTTGTTGAAGGCGGTGACCGCACGCTGCAGCACCACGAAGATCAGGATCATCAGGCCGACCACGATGGTGGTCCATTCGGCCGGCACGCCGAAGTCGGAGGTCAGCGGTCGATGGTGGAACGGACCAGAGCGCCGATGACGGAACCGAGCACGTAGCCGAAGCCGCCGGTGACGATGGTGCCGCCGATGACCACGGAGGCCACAGCATCAAGTTCCCAGCCGACGCCGACCGTGTTGATGGAAGAGCGGATGTTGGCCGTGTACACGATGGAGCGATGGAGGCCAGTGTGGCGGAGGTCAGGTAGATGACGTACTGCGTACGCTTGACCGGCAAGCCCATGAGTTCCGCGGAGGAGCGCGAGCCGCCGATGGCGTAGATGGTGCGTCCGGTGCGTGTATGGTGCAGCAGGATGTACCCGAAGATAACCACGAGCGCCGCAATGATCACACCGACATTGATGTACAGATCTTGGGAGATCTTCGGATTGTCGATGATGGTGATCTTCTGCGAAATGAAATCGAAGTTGTTATTTTCGGGGAAGGTCTGCGCCTTGGTCGAAATGATGGATGCGATGCCTCGCGCCAGGAACATCGAAGCCAGCGACGCGATGAACGGCTGCATGTTGAATTCTTCGATCAGGGTGCCAGTCAATAGGCCGAACGCCACGCCGATGAGAATCATGACGACCATGGCGAGCGGAGCCGCGACGCTGCGTTGGTGAGTTTCACACCGACGACCGCGGTGATGGCGACGATGGCGCCAACCGACAGATCGATGCCGCCGGTCAATACCGGAAGCGTCATAGCCACGGCCAGAATAATCAGGTAGCATGGTCGATGAACAGGGACGACACGAATCCAAGACGCAGGTAGGTGCCGAACAGCGCCTGACCCATGATGATCATCAGAATGAAGATCACCACTGCTGCGATGGTTGGAATCATCTGAGCGTCAAGACGACGCCGAGTCGGTTTCACGGTCTTCTTGACCTGAGTAGCTGTTGCAGAAGTCATGCTGCCACCGCCTTAGTTTGCGTCTT
>ENA-OQER01000618-OQER01000618.1-human-gut-metagenome-genome-assembly--contig:-NODE-618-length-18980-cov-5.915557_pt1 | contig 18980 bp, 21 predicted proteins | sample MGYA00242797_ERZ504639 | MGnify/ENA primary metagenome ERZ504639 (study PRJEB26092, sample SAMD00036306) | human gut metagenome | host: Homo sapiens | study: EMG produced TPA metagenomics assembly of...
TTTTCATCTAATAAAGCCTGCAATAAATCATGAAAAACTTTTTCACCTTCGCCACGCACTACAAAATCCAACCATAGGAAAATCCTGCATAAATTCTTTTGTAGCATATGAAACTTCTGGCCCACCACAGATAATCTTACAATTTGGCAATAATCTATGCACAAGTGGCAACAATTGTTTCACTAACTCAATATTCCAGATATAACAAGAAATTCCTAATATATCTGGTCTAGCATCAAATATCTGATTAGCAATATCAATCAAATGATTATTTATAGATACTTCTAGCATCTCTATATCACAAGATAAATCTTGACAATTTTTGTATATATAGCGAATTGCTAATGATGAATGTATATATTTTGCATTTATCGCTGTCAATAAAACTTTCATAAAAAACTCCTCTTATCTCAAATTTTTATCATTTTCATTAAAAAACACAATATCCTAAAATAATACCTATATTATTATATATGTACAATGTATTTTTAGCAAAAACTAATGCAAGCTACTACTATTAATGATATAATAACACTGTTACAATAATTTAGTAACTCTATAAAATTAATAAGGGGAAGTATAAATGAAACTCGTTATAACTGTTATCGGAAAAGACCGTGTAGGCATCATTGCCACTGTAAGTAATGTTCTTGCTGAAAACAAAGTAAATATTATCAGCATCAACCAAAATATTATGAATGGCTTTTTCAATATGGTTCTAATTGCTGAAATGACTGACAAAAACATTAAATTACAGGATTTACAAAAACTCCTCAAAGAAAAAGGTGCTCAGCTCAACGTAGATATCAAAGCTCAACATGAAGATATCTTCAATGCTATGCATACAATCGGCTAATTTTAAATATTCTTTATTAATTAACTAAAGAATTTAGGAGGAACTTTTGTGATTACTATTAATGATATTTTAGAAACTAATCGTATGATAACAGAAAATAAATTAGATGTTCGTACGATTACATTAGGACTTAGTCTTCGTGATTGTGCTCACCCTAATTTAAAACAATTTTGTGATAATGTTTATGACAAAATCACAAAATCTGGTGAATTCTTAGTAAAAACCGGTGAAGATATTTCTAGTGAATATGGTATTCCCATTATTAATAAACGTGTTTCTGTAACTCCTATTGCTATTGCTGCTGAAGCCTGCAAGACAGATACTTATGTTCCTGTTGCTGAAGCAATGGATAGAGCTGCTAAAGAAATTGGTATTGATTTCATCGGCGGTTTTTCTGCTCTTGTTGAAAAAGGTTATACAAATGGTGATAGAATTCTCATCAATTCCATTCCACAAGCTTTAGCTACTACAGATTTAGTTTGCTCTTCTGTAAATCTAGGTTCTACAAAAGCAGGTATCAATATGGACTGCGTTCGTGAAATGGGTGAAGTAATAAAACGCACTGCTGAACTTACTCGCGACCGTGAAGCTATTGGTTGTGCTAAACTCGTTATCTTCTCTAATGCTCCTGGAGATAATCCATTTATGGCTGGTGCTTTCCATGGTGTTAGTGAAGCTGAAAAAGTAGTAAGCGTTGGCGTAAGTGGCCCTGGTGTTGTAAAACATGCTCTTGAAGATTTAAAAGGTGCAGATTTTACACAAGTTGCTGAAACAATTAAAAAGACTGCATTCAAAATCACTCGTGTAGGTCAATTAGTAGCTAAAGAAGCTTCTCGTCGTCTTGGCGTACAATTTGGTATCATCGATTTATCCTTAGCACCAACTCCTGCTGTTGGTGATAGTGTTGCTCATATCTTAGAAGAAATGGGTCTTGAATCTTGTGGTGCTCCAGGTACAACAGCAGCTCTTGCTTTATTAAATGACGCTGTTAAAAAAGGTGGCTTAATGGCTTCCTCTCACGTTGGTGGTTTAAGTGGTGCTTTCATTCCAGTAAGTGAAGACGCTGGTATGATTGATGCTGTAAGCTGTGGAAGTCTTTCTATTGAAAAATTAGAAGCTATGACATGCGTTTGCTCTGTAGGTCTTGATATGATCGCTATCGCAGGAGATACTCCAGCTGCTACAATCTCTGGTATCATCGCAGATGAAGCTGCTATCGGTATGATTAATAATAAACTACTGCCGTTCGTGTTATTCCTGTTCCTGGTAAAAAAGTTGGCGATACTGTTAACTTTGGTGGTTTACTCGGTCATTGCCCTATTATTAAAGTTCGCAGTGAATATAGTTCTGATGCATTTATTGCTCGTGGTGGTCGTATTCCTGCACCTGTACGTAGCTTAACAAATTAATTTAAAAAATTTAAAAAAGTTGTTGACAAACACGTAATATATAGATATAATATTAAATGTTCTCAAGGAACGCGCCCATAGCTCAGCTGGATAGAGCACACGCCTTCTAAGCGTGCGGTCGCAGGTTCGAATCCTGCTGGACGCACCACTTGAAATCAGAGCCTTAGCAATAGCTAAGGCTTTTTTGTTATCTAATTATAAAATTTTTATTCATAAATAAAAAGAGACTCTATAAATTTTTTATCATTTATAAAGTCTCTTATTTTTTTATTTAACTTCAATCATCATAGCACGAACTACATTTGGTATATCATATTTTCTTTTACCCGCACCTATACCAATTTTCTTTATAATAAATTCTTCTGGCAATTTATCTTCTGTTTGAATACCTGCAATAATAGCAGCCCCTGTTGGAGTAATTAATTCCCCTTTTGTCTGTGTATAATGTAATCTTAAACCATGTTCTATAGCAATATTTACTACAGCTGGCACAGGAATAGGAATTTGACCATGTTGACAACGCACAAAGCCTTGACCTTCATATATCTTTGGACAAACAACTCTATCTATATTTAATTTATCTATACATACAGCAGCAGCTACTATATCCACTATTGAATCCACTGCGCCTACTTCATGGAAATGAACTTCATCAATACTTACACCATGAGCCTTTGCTTCTGCATTAGCAATAATATTAAAAATTCTTATTGCAATTTCTTTTGCTCTATCTGTTATTTGTGATTTATTAATTATTTCTACGATTTCTTTTAAACCACGATGTTCATGGTGATGATGATGTTCATGACTATGATTATGGTGATGAGCCTCATGATGTTCACTATGTAAGTAATTCATGTCATGGTCATGATTATCTATATCCAAAATTACATTAAAATCACAAGCATCAAGTGCCATTTTCTTTACACGGCTAATTTCTATTTTATAACCATCTAGCGGTAGTGTTTGTAAATTTTCCATTAAATAATTTTTATCTACGCCTAAATCTAATAACGAAGCTACAAACATATCTCCACTAATACCAGCATAACATTCTAAATACAATATATTATTCATAATCTAGCTCCTTTATCTTCTATCTACATTATATATTAACTGTTAAACTTAACTTCATGTCAATAAAAAAATGAAAAAACCTACTATAATAATTTAAATAAATTTTAAATCATCATAATAGGTTTTTTTATTATTTCATATAATTTTGTGCTTGCTCATTTAATTTTTCTATTACTTCTTTAGATAATAAACGTTCACCATAAGGATAAGCCACTCTATTTTCCTTATCTATATGTCTACGAAGTAAATAAACATAAGACATTGTATTTGTAACTATCGCCAATTTTAATTTTACTGTAGGCTCTTTTTGATACGCTTTCAACGCATTTTCCAATTCCCATACATATAATCTAGCTAAATTATGTTCTACAATCATGCCATGATTTACTAAATTATTTGCCATCTCATCTTTCGTTTCAAGCATAGCTTTGAATAAAAGTTCTTCTTCTTTTTGATGATGAGTTTTATCTGCATATACACGGATAAATTCTATAGCTTTTGTATATTCTTCAATAGATATTTCATTTTTTTCCATCAAATCTATTGCCATAGCTTCAAATTTATCTACAAATTTACTGATATTATCATGTTCTTCTCTTAAAATTTCAAATATATTCATCAAATAGCCTCTCCTAAATAACAAAAAATTTATACTCAATTAACAATCATCTAAATTTCATATATCATTATATAATAAATCATATTAAGCATATGTTGTTTTTCCAACATATTTTTAAAAACTTATAAAAAATTTCCATAGTATATACTAAATGATTATAATAAAATAAAGATTAGAGGTGATTTCATGTATAAACGTAAATATAAAGAAAAATTTCCTGTTATTGCCATTTGTTATGATTTTGATAAGACTTTATCACCTAAAGATATGCAAGCTCAAGGCTTTATTCAAGATATAGGCTATGATGTAAATAATTTCTGGGAAGAATCAAATGCTTTAGCCACAGCTAATGATATGGATACAAATTTAGCTTATATGTATAAAATGGTAGAAAAATCTCAAGGAAATTTCCGTTTAGATAAAAAAATACTTGCTGATTATGGAGCCAAAGTTGAACTTTTTCCTGGTGTAAAATCATGGTTCAAACGCATTCGCGATTATGGTAAAAAACATAATATCATCATTGAACATTATATTATCTCAAGTGGCTTAAAAGAGATGATTGAAGGTACTGTCATGGCTCAAGCTGGTGAATTTGAAAAAATCTATGCAAGCTCATTTTATTTTGATGATAATGGCATAGCCAAATGGCCCGCTCAAGCTGTTAATTATACAAATAAAACACAATTTCTCTTTCGCATTGAAAAAGGTTTTTTAGATATAAATGACCCTGCGGTAAACGATTCTATACCTGAAGAAAAAATTCGCGTGCCATTTAGAAATATAGTCTACATTGGCGATAGTGAAACAGATATTCCTTGTATGAAACTAGTAAATAGTTATGGTGGTCATTCTATCTGCGTATATAATCCTCAATTATCTAATATGGATAAAGTCATTAAATTATTTACTGAAAATCGCATCAAATATTTTGCTCCTGCCGATTATAATGAAAATAGTAAACTTGACTTACTCATAAAAACAATTATTGATAAAACTGTTGCCTTTGAAAAATTAAATCAATGCTATTTAAATGATAAAAAAATATTAACTACAAAATAACTTAAAAATCTCTCTTTATAATATCTATTAAAAGAGAGATTTTATTTTTAAGTTAAAAATGAACATAGCATGTGTTCATAACATGTCTTAACATTTCAAAATTATCTAAATATAATAAAAGTATAGTAATTGACAGGAGGTGAAATAAATCTAATGCCAATACAAAATAAACGTATCTTATCTATTTTAAAAATACTAAATAAACATAAAAAAGCTATTTCAGGTGAAAATCTAGCTAATCTTATTGGAGTTAGTCGTAGCACTATACGAAGAGATATTAAAGACTTAAACTCAAGTATCCAAAAATATGGTGCTCATATATTATCAGAAGCAGGCAATGGTTACAAATTAGTTATTGATGAGCAAGAAAAATATTCTGTTCCCACTGAAAAATATAAATTAAATTCATATATCAACTATACAGGTGACAATATTGTTCCTTTTGACTATAATGATAGAATTTCTTTTATAATCGCTAGAATTTTATTAAATTCTTTACACAACAAAATAGTTAATCAAGAAGAATTAGCCGAAGAATTATTTATTAGCTTGTCTACATTAAAAAAATATTTAACAGATATAAAGAAAAGCTTAGCACGTTTTAATCTTGAACTCATATCAGACAGATTTAATGGTATAAAAATAAATGGAAATGAAACAAATATACGTTACTGCATTTCTGAATATATATTTAATAGAGATGATTTAATTAATTTTACCAATAATAAATTTGTAAAAGATATCTTTTCTCAAGAAGAAATCAATTCTGTTAAACATATTTTAATGAAAGTTATCTTAAAACATAACATACGCCTAACAGATATTGCTTTCAAAAATCTTTTAGTTCACATAATAATTATTATGTGTCGTTCAAATAGAGAAAATACTGTTGAATATACTTTAAATGAACGAAAAAAATTAGAACAATCTTCTTATTTTTCATCAGCAAAAGAAATATTATCTATCATTCAACAACAACTAGGCGTAGATATAAGTAACGAAAGCTATTATTTAACCCAACATTTTATAGCTAGTCAAAAATTTATAGAATCAACTAAAACTAGAAATAATTGTCAACAATTAATATCTAATATATTAAAAAAAATCAAATTAAATACAAATATTGATTTATCTGATGATAATGAACTTATTTCTGGTCTTACTATTCACCTAATTGCGGCAATTAACAGATTAAAATTTAATATGAATATCCGCAATGGTATCTTAGAATCTATAAAAAATAATTATCCATTAGCTTTTGAAATGGCAATAATTGCTAGTGAAGTAATCGAACAAGAAGAAAATGTTAAAACAAATGAAAACGAAATTGGTTTTTTAGCCATCCATTTTGGTGCCTCATTAGAACGTAATAAATTAAACGAAGAAATGGGCAAAACAGCTATTATTGTATGTGCTACAGGTCTTTCTACTGCTCTTTTATTAAAAAGTAAACTACAAAGACGATTTGGTGGTATTTTAAAAATCACTCGTGTTATGAGTTTTTATGAATTAACTGAGCAAATTATAAACAGTGTTGATTTTATATTTTCTACAGTTCCTATTCCAAAACTAGATAATAAAAAATTTATTTTAGTAGAACCTATTATGACAGAAGATGATTTACTTTCAGTAGAAAAACAACTTAATAAAAATGAAGAAAATAATTTCACTAATTATCGTTTATTTTTTAAAGAAGATTTATTTTTCCCTTCTTTAGAAGCTACATCTTCATATAATGCTATTGAACAACTAGCTGATGCTATGATTCAACATGGTTATATTGATAATCAAGTTAAACAATCAATATTTGAACGTGAAAATATGGCTTCTACTGAAATTGGTGGTATGATTGCTATACCTCATGCCTTAGAAAATCATATGTCAGAAGTTACTATTTCTGTAGGTATCTTAAAAAATCCCATTATTTGGAATAAAGAAAAAGTACAAGTAATATTTTTATTAAGTATTCCTAAACATTTATACAAATTATGGGAAAATATTTTTAAAAGTATCTATAAAGCTTTTATAGATAAATATGGTTCCTATAAATTAGTTACAGACCCAAAATTTGAAACACTAATGCAATTATTAAATAATATAGATTAGGAGGTTTTTTAATGTTAACGGATATTGTAAGTCCAGATAAAATTTTATTACATCAATCGGTTTCTGATTGGCAACAAGCCATAACTGTAGCTGCAAAACCACTTCTTGATAGTAAATATATTTATCCTGAATATATTACTGCTATGATTGATGCAGTAAAAAATTATGGACCATATATTGTTATTGCTAAAGGAGTGGCTCTCGCGCATGCTCGAAGTGAAGATGGTGTAAAGAGCATGGGATTAAGTATTATGACGACTAAGGATCCTATTAATTTTGGTAATCCTGAAAATGATCCTGTAAAAATAATTTTTTGCTTAGCTGCTCCAGATCCAACAACTCATCTTGATGTTATGAGATCATTAGTTAATGTTATTAACGAAAATTGGAAAATCGAACAACTATCAAAAATTGATAATATTGAACAATTTATTTCTATATTAAATAAATTTGAACAAAATGCTTAATAACTATTATTTCTTAAATATATCTATAAGCTTATTTATTAAATTTTAAATTAATATATTAAAAAGATGTAAAAAGGAGATTTTATTATGAAAAAACCTAAAATTTTAATGGTATGTGGTGCTGGTCTTGGTAGTAGTTTTGCTTGTCAAATGACTGTTGAAACTGTTTTAGCTCAAATTGGTGCAGAAGCAAATTTAGATCATTGTGATATTTCTTCAGCTGTTTCTATGCGACCTGATATTATATTAACAGCTTCTAATTTTAAGACTCAATTTGAAAAATTTAATATTGATCCAAATGAAACAAAACTTATTTATTTAAAAAATATTGTAAGTAAAGATGAAATTAAAGAAAAACTTACTCCTGTACTTAAAGAAATAGGTGCTTTATAAACTAACTAGAGGAGGCTTCTTTTTATGGAAATTATTAATTTTATAATCAATAACATCCTTACTCAAGCTGGTATTACTCTAGCTTTAATTGCCTTATTGGGATTAATTCTCCAAAAAAAATCTTTTGGAAATTGCTTGAGCGGTGCATTTAAAACCCTTCTTGGATTTATGGTTCTATCAGCTGGTTCTGCAATCATCGTTGGCAGTTTAACTTATTTTGGAAAATTTTTACAGAAGGTTTTGGTTTACGTGGTATTATTCCTTCAATCGAAGCTATTAATGGTCAAGCTATGAATGAGCTCGGTTTAGGAAGCCAAATTGCATTTACATTCTTAGCTATATTTATTGTAAATATTATTTTAGCACGTATTACCAAATGGAAATATATATTTTTAACTGGTCAAGCTCTTTTATGGATGGCTACTATGTGTACAGCTTTTGGTTATTTTGCTGGATTTAGAGGTTTTACCTTGGTAATCATAGGTGGTATCATCGGTGGTATTTTTGCTGTTGCTATGCCAGCTATAGCTCAACCAATCATAAGAAAAATAACTGGTAGTAATGATATTGCTTTAGGACATTTCTGCACAATTGGTTATCTTGTAGAAGCTGGTGTTGCTAAAATTGTTGGTAATCCTAAAGATTCTGTTGAAGAAATAAAACTACCTAAACAATTTGAATTTTTACAAGATACGTATTTATCCGTAATGGTAGTAATGGTTCCACTCTATATCATTACAGCATTATTTGCTGGTCCTGCATTTTGTCAAGATTTATCTGGTACTACAAATTATTTAGTATTCGCCTTTCTACAAGCAATTCAATTTGTAGTTGGTGTATATGTACTCTTATCTGGTGTTCGTTTAATATTAGGTGAAATTGTTCCTGCATTCCGTGGTATTGCTATGAAATTAGTTCCAAATGCAATTCCTGCTCTCGATTGCCCTGTATTATTCCCTTATTCTCCAAATGCAGTAATTTTAGGATTTATTACAACAACAATTGGTACAATTATTGCTATGTTCATATTACCAGTTTTTGGATTAGCTATGATTTTACCTGGTATGTTAACTAACTTCTTTGCTGGTGGTACTGCAGGTATATTTGGTAATGCTGTTGGTGGTAAACGTGGAGCAATCATTGGTGGTATTGTTCATGGCTTCTTCATTACACTTCTTCCTGCTTTATTAGTTGGCATATTTGATTCTTTAGGATTTGTAAATGCTACTGCTACTGATGTTGATACTATAGCAGCTGCGCTCTTATATGCTTGGATTATCATTCCACTTATGGGTGCTGGTCAATAAGAGGTGATATTTAAATGTTTTCATTCCTTAAAAATCTATTTGGTACAAATAACAATGAAAATTCAGCTAACGAAAATATAAAAAAAACTATTGACACTGAATCTTTAGAAAAAGAATTTATTCAACTTAAAGAACAGTTATCTACATCTAATGATAATAATATTATTGAAATACTTAATAAATTAGGTGAAGTTTGTACAACCTCAATAAAATTGATGATGCTATCTCTTACTACGAACAAAGTCTAAAGAAACAACCTACATTAGGTAAAGCTTCTACAGATTTATTAAAACTTTATAATATAAAACGTAAAGAAGCATCCTTAGCTAAAGATGATAATTTAATTCAATTCTATCTAGAAAAAATAGATAATTTAATGAAATTAAATAAAGAAACAATGAAAAAATCTACTACTTATTAATTTGATATCTTTTTATATAAAGGGGTTAATTGTTATGTATACTACATTAAAAGAAGTTCTAGCTAAAGCTGATAAATATAATTTTACAGTTGGTTCATTCAATACTCATAATTTAGAAATGCTCCCATATATGATCCGTGCAGCTAAAGATATGGGTTCACCTATCAGTATCCAAACTAGTGTTGGTACAGCTCGTTACATTGGTTATGGTGTATTAGCTAGTGTTTGTAAATATATGGCTGATAATGAAGGTTTAGATATTGTTTTACATTTAGATCATGCTGCTAAATTTACTGATATCAAAGAAGCTATTGAAAATGGCTACTCTTCTGTAATGTTTGATGGTTCCGCATTACCATTAAAAGAAAATATTCTACGTACACAAGAAGTTGTAGAATTTGCACATAAACGAGGAGTTTCTGTAGAAGCGGAACTTGGTACAATAGGTGGTACAGAAGAAGGTATTGCTGTAGCTGCTCATGAAGTAAAATATACAGATCCTAAAATTGCTAAACAATTTGTAGAAGCAACAAATGTTGATGCTTTAGCCGTTGCTGTTGGTACAAATCACGGTCAATATAAATCTAAAACAGATATAAATTTTGACTTATTAAAAGAAATTCATGAAACAGTAGATATTCCACTTGTTATTCATGGTGGTACTGGTGTAAAAGAAGAAGATATTCATAAATGTACTAATTATGGTGTTCGTAAATTCAATGTAGGCACTGAATTATTAGTGGGATGGACAAAAAAAGCAATGGAAAAATTTGCTACTACCAAAGAAAATGCATCTTTAAGAAATAATATTGTACCTTGTAATGAAGTTGTTTATGAAATTGTTAAACACAAAATTGGTATTTTCTTAAATAAATAATTTATTTAAATATGCCTATTGGAAATTTATCCAATAGGCATATTCCCTAGATATAAGGAATGTTATATTATGAAATTTAATCAAAATACAAAATACGATATTATTGGTATTGGCGCTACTCCTTTAGATACTTTAATGATAATAGAAAATTTTCCTAACGGTAGAGAAGTTCATCCTACTTTAGATTTTATTTGTTCTTCTGGTGGTCCTGTAGGTACTGCTTTATCTACAGCTTCTAAATTAGGTTCTAAAACTATTATGATTGATAAAATTAGCGATGATATTATTGGAAAATCTATTCTTTCAGATTATCTCAAATATGATGTAGATACCTCCTATATACAAATTGAGAAAAATAAACAATCTGCTTCTGCTACAATTTTAGTAAAAAAATCAACTGGTGATAGAGCCATTTATTTCACACCAAGTACAACTACAGAACTATCTGATATATCTCCATTTATTGATGTAATAAAAAATAGTAAAATCTTACATATAAATGGTCGACATAAACAAATCTTATCTGATGCCATTACTATAGCTAAAAATTACAATGTGAAAATATCTTTTGATGGTGGGGCCAATCGCTATAATGAATTCAATGATCTATTAGCTCAAAAATCTGATATATGTATTTTAGCTAAAGATTTTGCTAATAAATATACAAATGAAATAGATACTATTAAAGCACTAAAAATTATTATCGAAAAAGGTTCTTATATTGCTGGTATTACATTAGGTGATAAAGGAAGCTATATTATGGATAATAATTATAATATAATTTATCAACCAGCATTTAAACAAAAAAATATTATAGATACTACGGGTTGTGGTGATAGTTATCATGGAGCTTTTCTTTATGGCTTAATAAATAATTTTTCTCTTACCCAAACAACACAAATTGCTAGTGCAGTTGCTAGTATTAATACTCAAAAATTAGGTAGTAGAGGAAATTTACCTTAAATTTAACAAGAGTTTAAAACATTTTTTAAAAAATAATTATATAGTAATTTAAATAAGGTTTGATATTATGAAAAATTTTTTAATTTTAATTGCGGGATATCCTGGTACAGGAAAATCCTATTTATGTAAAATGATACTAAAAGAATATCCTGATTTTGTTACTTTTTCACCTGATGAAGTAAAAGAACAATTATGGGATAAATATGGTTTTAAAAACTTAGATGAAAAAAATAAATTGATCAATTTAAGTTGGGAATACTACTATTCTTTTATTGAAAAATTAATGATTTCTGATAAAAATATCATTAGTGATTATCCTTTTAGTGATAAACAAAAAAATTATCTATTAAATTTATCTAAAAAATATAATTATAAAATCATTACGATCAGAATGACTGCTGATTTAGAAATTTTATTTAAGCGACAAAAAACTAGGGACTTAGATCCTTCTAGACATTTAGGACATATCTTAAACAAATATGACCCTAAGCAAAAAACTATTGATAGAACTCATGCTGAGGGATTATTATCTCATGATGAATTTATTAATAGATGTCTGAACAGAGGATATAATAAATTTCAACTAGGTGATTTATTAACGATCGATGTTAGTGATTTCACAACTGCTGATTATAAAACATTATTATCTAACTTAAATCACATAATAAAAAATTAAAATAAAAATAACATCTCTATTTCTTAATAAGAAGATTAGAGATGTTATTTTTATTTTACATTACCACATTTTCTTTTCGAGATTTTATAATCATACCTATATAAAATAAAAATGCTAATAAAGCCGCTATTGCTGAACACATATAAACTGCTCTAAAGCCATATATAGCACAACCATACCTAAATATATGGTCCTATGCCATTTCCTAAATCCAACGCTATATATAATGTTGAAGTTGCTAAACTAAATTTATTTAACTTAACTTTTTGTACAGCAATAGTTTGACCTGCTGAAGGAATAGAACCATATCCTATACCTACTAAAACAGCACCTAACAATAATACTAAATTAGAATGAGCTAAAGCAATAGCAACAAATCCTAAAATCATAGTGAATAAAATAGGTACCATTACCACATGATTACCATATCTATCAATCATTACACCAGATATAGGTCTAAAAATTAAACAAGCAATAGAATATGCTATATAAAATAAACTTCCACCTAATAATAAACCAATAGTTTCACTATATGTACCAATATAACTCATTACTGCAGAATAACCAATCGCACCTAACAATGCTACGATAGAAATTGGAATAGCTGTAGGTTCAAAGAAAGTTCTTAAACGAAAAGATTTAACTTCTACACGTTGACGGAAACCTACTTTTATTTCTGTTATATTCAAAATAAAAGCCAAAACAATTAAACTAATTGATAAAACATCACATAAAACAAGTGCATATAGAGGATTTATCTGTGGTAAACTAATTCCTAAAAACGGACCAATTGCAGAGCCTAAAGTAATGCTCAAAGTGAAATAACCAATACCTTCACCACGTCTACTTTCTGGAACAATAGATGCTACTGTAGTAGCAATAACAGTAGAAGCCATACCATAAGTCATCCCCTGTACAAAACGCAATGTACATAAAAACAACATACCATCAATAAAATGATAACCAAATGTACATATAGCATGAATTACTACTGCAATGATTAACATTCTTTTTCTACCAATGAAATCCATATATCTACTAATAACTAAACGTGCTACCAATGCTCCCATAATGAAAATCCCTGAGGCTAATCCCGCTTCACTGACGGAAACATTAAATTCTGTAATAGCCAATTTAGTTGTATAAACCATCAATAAATAAAATACTACAAATAATAACAAATTGCCTACAATGTTTAATACATAATCCTTTGACCAAAGCTTCTCCATAAAAAACTCCCTTTCTTAAATTTATTCCCCGACATAGATATTAATTCTATCATCTTTTTTATTTTTTACAATACTATTTAACTAGTATATAAAAAAAGAATAGATTTCTTTCATTTCATAGAAATTATCTATTCTTCATATATTAAAATTTACTGTACACTAATAGGTGGAATATCTACATGAATATATTCATTTATTCCATCTTCATATTCTGTGGCTATATAAAAATCAAATTTTCTAGATTTATTTTTTAACAATATAGCACCATCAATAACCCATTGAGTTTTAAAACTAAAATCACCTGGTCTAAGATGTACTTGTGGAATATATAAATTTCTTACTAATATAGAATTTGGAGGTAATATACTACTCGGTATTATATTTTCTTTTCCAGCATCAATATATTTTATACCATCCGTAAAAGGTATCCCCAAAGATATTCCATCAACACATATAACACTTTTATTCCAATTTATAGTAACTACTTTATCTGATTTATTATTTATTAATATACCAAATCCAGTAATACAAACAGCTCTCATTTTTGTTCCATATATTTCTTCTTTTGGATATGCATAATCAAAATATGGTCCAAAATAAATATTTTTAACATCTATTTCTACACCCTTTGTAGAAACTATATTTTCCATTGGATAAATTGGACCTGCTGTTCTTGCTTCATTCAAAGCGTCTTCCCATTCATCAGCAAAACATAAATTATTACTTATAGATACAAAAATAATTAAAATACTTATAATTAAAATTTTTAGATTCATAATAAAATACCTCTAAAATCAACAATATTATTTTTTCATGAAACTAAATAATTTTTTCATTACAGCCATTTTTCTTTCAGCTGCTAATTCATGAGATATATTTATATCTTTTGCACTATAAAGAGGATTTAATACATCTTTAAACGCTAACCATTCATCAGAAAATAATGGACATTCCATAGCAATATCTACTGCTTCTTGTCTTACTTCTTCAATAATTGCCATATCATCAATATTTTTCAATACCTTAGCCATCATTTTACCAATGTGTTCCATCTGCACTTCTTTAAGCCCTCTAGTTGTTAAAATCAAACTAGATAATCTCAAGATTTCAAAATTAAGATTTTCATCACAAGTAGATAATACGGTTGGTTTTACGATAAAACCTGCACTTTGTAAAGCATTATGAGCTTTTTTACAGCTAATACCTAATTTAGTAAGGTTCACTAAAACTAAATTTGTATCAGTTCCTTTACATAAAATTGTAATGCCTTCTTCTTCTAGTCCTTTTTGAAGTGCTTTCGCATTTAATACAACTTGTTTAGTATACTGTTTGAATTTTTCTGTAGTCGCTTCTTTAAATATAACAGCTAAACTAGCTAAAATATTTTTTTTCAAAGAAAAATGTCCTGTAGTGATAACTGTTTTATCAATGATATCAGCTAATTCTTTTTTACATAAAATTACTGAACTTTGTGGTCCTCTTAAAGAATCATGTGTTGAAAAAGTTACTACATCTGCATAAGGTACAGGTGAAGGTATTTGCCCTGTTGCTACAAGACCTACATTTTGACAAATATCAAACCACATATAAGCACCTATATCATGTGCAATTTTAGCTAATCTTTCATAATCTATAACTCTTGGATAATTAACTGGTGAAAAAATTATCACTTTAGGTTTATGTTCTTTGGCTATTTGTTCAACTCTATCTAGATTTAATAATTGTGTTTTAGGGTCAATACTAAATCTCACAAAATTAAATTCTAAATTTTTACTATTACAATGGTCGCTTTTTCTATTATCTAAAGATAATATAGTATCGCCTTTTTTAGCTAAACTATAAAAAACAACGCGAGAAGCAGCTGCTATACTTTCTAAACGAATAACTGCATGTTCACTGCCAAATAATTTATTAATACGATTAATAGTGATTTCTTCTAAGCCTGTAGGTTTAGCTTCATCATGGTGTGTTGTCAATGTATTTGACAAAATACTACCTTCAAGATATGTGCTTAAAGGTGATGAATAATTTTCCTCTGGCATAAAAGATAAGGTATATTTTTGTCTTTGTAACTCTTCTTGAAAGAATGTATATAATTCTGTATCAAATGAAGCAATCGTACTAAGAGCATTTTCTCTATCCATAAAATCAATCCTTTAACTATAAATAAAATCTAAAATAAAACTCTCTTATACTATCTGATATTCATCATGGGAAAAATGGCCAGAAGAAAGGAATTACAATCATGCAAACAACTAGAGAAACTACAACAAGTGGCAAACCGACTTTTACATAATCCATAAATTTAAAATGACCTGGTATCAGTATCAAAGTATTCGGTGGCGTTGCAACTGGTGTTGTAAATGCACAAGAAGCAGCAATACCTATTGCCATAAGCACAGGATAAGGTGATGCACCTATAGATTGTGCTATAGATATACCAATTGGTGCTAATAACGCTGCAGCAGCTGTATTTGACATAAATTGTGTAAGCCCACAAGATAAAATAAACATTGCTACAACTATTAACATTGGAGATGGATTATCCCCAATAATTCCTACTACACCATCTGCTATCATTTTACCTGCGCCACTTTTATCCATAGCAGAAGCAAGTGGTAGCATACCTGCAAATAAGAAAATAGTAACCCAGTCAATACCTAAATAAGCTTGTTTTTCAGATAAACAACCTGTTAATACGCAAGCTAACGCTCCTATTATCGCAGTAGTTTGCATTGGTATACCAATATTTTTTTCAAAAGCCATACCTAATACAACTAAAATTAAGATAACAGTACATATTATCATTTTCTTTGGATCTTTGACTTCATCTGAAGCTTTATCATTCTCTACAGTTTCTACATAATGTCTAGGGCAGAATTTTCTACCTATACTTAACATATAAACCATACCAGCTATAGATAAAGGTACACCAATATACGCAAATTCAAAAAATCCAAAAGGTTCTAAACCTGTTGCCTGAAGTGTTGCACTCATTAAAATATTTGGTGGGGTACCAACCATGGTGATTGTTCCACCAACATTCGCAGCTACTGCTAATGCCATCAACTGTGGGGATACAGGTATTTTTGCTACCGCACAAATTTGAATTACTACTGGCATCAAACAAGCTACTGTAGCTGTATTTGATGATACTGCTGATAATAAAATAGTAATGCACATCAAAGCTGCCATCAAACGATTTTCACTAGTTCCAGCGCTTTTTACTACTTTTATACCAATTTTTTGTGCCAATCCAGTCTGAAACATCGCTGCTCCAATGACAAACATACCAGCAAATAAAACTACTGTGGAATCAGAAAGACCAGAAAACACTTGTTGTGGAGTAAGTACTCCTAAAAGACCTAATGCAATAGATGCACCTATAGCCGTAACAGCCAATGGAATAAGCTCTGTTACAAAGAAAAATGCTGCTACAGCTAAAACGCATAAAGTTATTACTGCAGGGCTCATAAAATTCCTCCTATCAAATATTTTTTTATTTCTGCAACAGTAATTTTTATTATATCATAATTATTCATAAATTCTAAGACAATACGAAAAAAGATTACATATTTTTAAGTTTTACTATTGAAAATTATTTATTTATTAAATTTTGTAACATTTTAGTCATATGAAAAAAATTATAAAAAAGTATTGCAAAATACATAAATGAGCAGTATAATAATTTTTGTTATTAATGACTCACTAGCTCAATTGGTAGAGCATCTGACTCTTAATCAGCAGGTTCCGGGTTCGAGTCCCGGGTGGGTCACCATATGATTTATAAAATTAAAGCAACTATCAATGATAGTTGCTTTTTGTTTTTTGCTTAATAAAATTTTATTTACCATAAAATTACCAGCTAAAAATAAACAAAACTCCTCTAAAGCTTGAAAATTAAACCTTTTTATAAAATCTCCAAAAATCCTATTATCGCTGGTAAAAAACAACTAAAATCCTTGTATATCAATACTTTTAATAGTATAATGAAAATCATAAAGATTGATTTTTCTAGCATTTAACATTAACAAGTGTTGTATTTGAATTATGTTGGTAAAAAATTTAATAATTTAACTGTATTAATTTAACATTAACAAGTGTTGTATTTGAATGGTACATTAGCACCTTGCGTATTATCTCCATTATCAATTTAACATTAACAAGTGTTGTATTTGAATTTTTTCCCTCTGCTACTTTTAATTCATTGGCTACATTTAACATTAACAAGTGTTGTATTTGAATACTAGATGGACGCAAAAAGGTCGCTTGAAAATTCAATTTAACATTAACAAGTGTTGTATTTGAATTGATTTGGAAAATTTTGGATTGATGAAATTAGATGTAATTTAACATTAACAAGTGTTGTATTTGAATAGAGCATATAAAAGGAAATCTATATTTAACAGATAATTTAACATTAACAAGTGTTGTATTTGAATTTCATTGATTGATGGTGAGATTACAGAAATTGACTGATTTAACATTAACAAGTGTTGTATTTGAATTGACCAATGATGAAAATAGTATATGGAGATGTGCAATTTAACATTAACAAGTGTTGTATTTGAATATAATATTTCCGCAATTGCATTGACAACGTAATTTTATTTAACATTAACAAGTGTTGTATTTGAATCCCAGCAACAGGCAAATACTAAACAACGTAAAAAAATTTAACATTAACAAGTGTTGTATTTGAATTGGCACGCTGATATGGTTTATTCCCATAACTGATTTATTTAACATTAACAAGTGTTGTATTTGAATCCGAACAGGGCAGACGCATTAGCACTTACATTTGCATTTAACATTAACAAGTGTTGTATTTGAATCATATGAACAAAGAGCTTGTCTGAATTTATGACAAATTTAACATTAACAAGTGTTGTATTTGAATAGCTCTGCTGTACTTAACATTCTTCTTTCGGCTTCCATTTAACATTAACAAGTGTTGTATTTGAATAATAACTGTATGTTTACTGAAGGTGGCTATATAGAAATTTAACATTAACAAGTGTTGTATTTGAATTATAAACTATCATAAGAACCATTATTTATATTAGGTATTTAACATTAACAAGTGTTGTATTTGAATGTTAAATGAAGAAAATATCTCTATGCCGATGAATAGATTTAACATTAACAAGTGTTGTATTTGAATGTGTTAATATGGGCATACGTAGTTTCACTACCCGATTTAACATTAACAAGTGTTGTATTTGAATACGTTAGCGAAGGTGCGAATGTTTACTGATTGTGCAATTTAACATTAACAAGTGTTGTATTTGAATAATAATGAATATAAAACAAACTCCCAAAATAGGAAAATTTAACATTAACAAGTGTTGTATTTGAATTGGAAAATAGTAAACTAGATACAAGTAAAATATTGACATACTCCCCATGCCTAAATGCAGGGGATTCTTGGATACAAACGATACTTGCCTACTAAAATAGCAGGTCTTACTATATCTCTCCAAAGAAGGTTGATGCCCCAACCTTCCATATATTTATA
>ENA-OQER01000619-OQER01000619.1-human-gut-metagenome-genome-assembly--contig:-NODE-619-length-18967-cov-5.966030_pt1 | contig 18967 bp, 22 predicted proteins | sample MGYA00242797_ERZ504639 | MGnify/ENA primary metagenome ERZ504639 (study PRJEB26092, sample SAMD00036306) | human gut metagenome | host: Homo sapiens | study: EMG produced TPA metagenomics assembly of...
GCAACTGAAGAAAAGAAGAAATGTTGAAAACCAGTAAAAAGTTACTAGACAAAAGGCAAGAAAGTGAAGTAAAAAATGAGACTCCAGCTGATGAAGAAGTAAAAGAAGATAGCACTAAACCTCAATTGAGCGAAGAAGAATTGAGAGATAACTTAAAAAAGATTTAATGGAAGCCAAAAAATCAGATGATACATTGATGGGGAGAATGAAAGATACTTTACACAAATGGGAATTAAAAAAATTAAGTGATATTCCAATTGACAAGATAGATGAATTTAGAAAGGAAGTTCTTGGCGAATGACCGAGCCAGCACATGCCTTATTGAGTGCATCGGGTAGTAAAAGGTGGCTATCTTGTCCACCTAGTGCCCGATTAGAGGAAACATATCCTGACAAAGAAACAGCAGCTGCACGTGAAGGTACATTAGCTCATGCCCTCGGAGAATTTTATCTAAAGTATTATTTAAAGCATAATCATACCAATGTTACCCTACCAAAACAATTTAGAAATCAAGAATTTTATAATAAAGCAATGTTTGATTATGTATTTGAATATATAGAGATTTGTATAGAGAAAATTAATACAGCATTAAGCATAGATAAAACAGCTTATATAGCAATAGAAGAAAAGATTGATTATAGCGAATGGGCAAAAGAGGGTTTTGGTACAGGAGATTTAGTGATTATTACTGATAAATATGTAGAAATAGTAGATTTAAAATATGGTAAAGGTGTAGCTGTCAGTGCTATTGATAATACACAAATGCAGATGTATGCCTTAGGTATAATCAGTAATTTTGGTTTTATGTATGATTTTGATACTATCCAAATGACTATATTTCAGCCACGTAATGGTGGGATATCTAGTCAAGAAAAATCAGTAAAAGATTTGATTAAATGGGGAGAAAATATTGTAAAACCAACCGCTGAACTTGCCTATGATGCATAGGCAAGTTCAATGCCGGTAAGTGGTGTTTATTCTGTAGGGCTTCATTGCGTTGTAAAAAATACTCTGAATATTGCTTAAGTGTAGCAAAGTATGATTTTATTGATCCTGAATTTATGTCTGATGAAGAAATGGCTGATGCATTGAATAGGATAGAACCTCTTATTCATTATGCTAAACAAATAAAAGATTATGCGTTATCTGAAGCACTACAAGGTAGGACATGGCCAGGCTATAAATTAGTAGAAGGTAAAAGTTCTCGAAAATATAGTGATATTGATGCTGTAATTGGTAGATTACAAAAAGCGAATATTGATTCATCTGACTTTATGAAAGAACCTGAATTAAAGTCTATAACTGAATTGACTAAGTTATTAGGTAAAAAAACATTTAGTATTTTACTTGATGATTTAATCACTAAAATATCTGGTAAACCTACACTTGTTAATATTGATGACCCGCGACCTGAATATAATAGCCCTGAAAATGATTTTGAAATACTTGATTAAAGGAGATTATGAATATGAATGATACAAAGTTAACTTTAAAGAATGTAAGGCTTTCTTATGCTAATATTTGGGAACCAAAAGAAACACCAAATGGGGATTTGAAATATGGTGCATCACTCATAATTCCTAAAACTGATAAAAAACAAATAGCTGAAATAAAGAGAGCTATAGAAGCTGCTAAAAATATAGGTAAATCTAAAGTAGTGAATAAAAATGGTAAAATTCCACCTAATTTAAAAGTACCTCTTCGAGATGGAGATACTGACCGTTTTGATGATGATGCATATGAAGGATGCTACTTTATAAACGCAAATTCCAACACTGCACCTAAGATTGTAGATAGAAAAATAAAACCTATTCTTGACCGTTCTGCGGTGTATAGTGGTTGTTATGCTAATGTATCAGTAACATTTTATGCTTATAAAACAGATGCAGGTTCAGGTATTGCTGCTGGATTAGGTAATATTCAAAAAGTAAAAGATGGTGAGCCATTAGGCGGTGCGTCTAATCCAGAAGATGATTTTGAAGTATTAGATGATGACGAATTTGAAACAGAATTTGCAAATACTGATGACGAAGATGAGGATATGTTTGAATAAAGCCTTATTAGGAGATATTTTATGAGAACATTATCTATTGATTTAGAAACATATTGTGACCTCGACTTAAAAAAAGTTGGGGTCTACAAATATGCTGAAGAAGCAGAAATATTATTATTTGGCTATGCATATGATGATGAAATGGTTAATGTTATAGATTTAGCTCAAGGTGAAGATATTCCTGAAGATGTTTTAAGAGATTTAATCAATCCTGCGGTTTTAAAAACAGCATATAATGCTCAATTTGAAAGAGTGTTATTAAGTCATTATTTATTTGGTGGCGAAACAATTAATAGTTTTTATGATGATAATTATTTTTTAGACCCTGCACAATGGCAATGTACTATGGTGTTATCTTTGAATTTAGGATTGTATGGTTCTCTTGCTGAGGATTGTCGAATTTTTAGATTAGCTGAAGATAAAGCCAAAATGAATATTGGACGAAAATTAATAATGGAATTTTCGAAGCCTTGTAAGCCGACTAATACTAATGGTGGCAGAACAAGAAATTTACCAAAGCATGATATACAAAATTGGAATTTATTCAAAGAATATAATAAACGTGATGTAGAGGTTGAACGCTATTTACGTAAGAAAATGATTAAATTCAAACCTACAGATTTTGAACAAAATTTATGGGTATTAGACCAACAAATAAATGATAGAGGTATTGGATTAGATAGACAATTAGCTGATAAAGCTGTAGAAGTTGATACTGATTTTAGAAATAGAATTTCAGCAGAAGCTAAAGATATATCTAATCTAGATAACCCCAATTCTACAGAACAACTAAAGCATTGGATACTGGAAAAGGAAGGGTTTTTTCCCTCTAAAATTACAAAAACTACGGTATTGGAACTCTTAAAAATAGTAAAAAATAAAGAAGTCAAAGATATGTTAAAGCTAAAAATGCTGCTATCTAAGACTTCAATAAAAAAATATGTAGCTATGCAGAATGCTCAATGTGCTGATGGACGAATTCGAGGATTACTTCAGTTTTATGGTGCTAATCGTACTGGACGTTGGGCAGGTAGATTAGTACAGGTTCAAAATTTACCTCGTAATTCTATGAGTGATTTGGATGATGCTAGAGAATTATTAAAACATGATGACGCCGAAACATTTGAAATTTTCTATGAGAATGTTCCAAATGTATTATCTCAATTAATAAGAACTGCTTTCATACCGACTAAATCGAATAAATTTGTAGTAGCTGATTTCTCAGCTATTGAGGCTAGAGTTATTGCCTGGCTTAGTGGAGAAAATTGGCGTATGAAAGTATTTGCTGATGGCGGTGATATTTATTGTGCATCGGCTAGTCAGATGTTTCACGTACCAGTGGTAAAACATGGTATTAATGGTGAACTTAGACAAAAGGGGAAAATAGCTGAACTTGCTTTAGGTTATCAGGGCAGTATAGGAGCTTTAAAAGCTATGGGTGCTGATAAAATGGGGCTTACTGATGAAGAATTAATCGATATTGTAACTAAATGGAGAAAAGCTAGTCCAAATATTGTTCGTTTATGGTCTATTGTGGATAAAGCAGCTAAACAGGCTATAAATGAAAAAACAAAAGTGAAAAGTCATCATAATATGGCTTTTTATTATAGAGCGGGTATGCTTCGTATATGTTTACCTTCAGGGCGAGAATTAACATATATTAGACCTCGTGTTGAGAATAACAAAATCACATATGAAGGTACAAATCAGGTATCTCGTACATGGGAAAGGCTAGAAACTTATGGTGGAAAACTTACTGAAAATATAGTACAAGCAATTGCTAGAGATTGTTTAGCAGTCGCTATGATTAGATTAGAACAGGCAGGCTTTAAGATTGTTATGCATGTGCATGATGAAGTTATTCTTGATTGTGTTGCTGCTGGTATAGATAAATCCTTAGAACTTGCTAATAAAATAATGGGAACTGCTATTGATTGGGCACCAGAGTTAATTTTAAACGCTGATGGTTATATAACTAAATATTATAAGAAAGATTGATTCCGTACATTATATGTTGATGTTAATTAAAGGAGTTATTAAAAATGGCTGATAAAAAAATAAATACATTACAATTAAAAAAATTCATGGAAAAACAAATTGAAGAACTTGATGAAATTAAAAAATTGCGTACTGAATTAAAAATAGAAGAAAATGATAAGAATTTTGTCAATAGCTTAGATTATTTGGAACGTATGCATAAAGCTTGTGAAGAAACTATAAAAATGTGTGATATGTATGATGAAAAGCAAAAATCTGAAGCTAAAAAAGAAGCCGATAAAATAAAAGCTGCTGCTAAAGAGATTAAATCTGAAGATAAAAAAGAAGTTATAAAAAAGACCGAACCTGAAACAATACTTGAAGAAGACGATGATGATATCTGGGATTGAGGTGATTAATTTGAGAATATATGACTTATATATGCCGAAATTATTCTATCTTTATGAAGGTGGCTTAAAAAGCTTGAATAATGGTAATAAATTTACGAATATGTATCATTGTTCTAGCTGTGGCCATAGTTTTAAATCCTTATGGGAAGGTGTAGGAAATTATTATGGTGTGCGACCAAATGATCAGATTATATATTGCCCTAAATGTGGTTCACGTTTTACAGAAGTTACGCAAAAAAATGATTTTAGCTTTATGGCTGACGGGGAGTATTCCCCGCTCAGCATGAGAATTTGTCTTGATGAGTATAAAAATAGTTTACGTTTGACTTTATCAGGTAAAGAAATAGTCTGTGATGAAGATAGCGAATATATGTTTCATCACAGACTATATAAAGAGACTATATCCTTTAATGTAGCCCAAAGGACTGCTATTTATAAAAGATATATAAATCATAAACTTATTATTAATTATAACTTATGTAATATCTTTGACACAAGTTTTGGTAGGGATACTAATTTAAAATTTTTGAATCATAGACATATTACAAGTATATATGCGGGAGATTTTAAAAAAATATTAAAACTACTTCGTGAGAGATTATCCAAAAAGTTAGAGTCTAAACTTAAATTTAAAATAAAATCAATGTATGTATGTCATGGCAATAAAGGCAGTTATTTTATAAAACCTATACTGAATATAGCTTATCGATTGGCTTTTACAGACTTAAATAATTTATCAGTTATTGATTATAACTATATATATCGTAAATATCCATTTTATTATGGTAGTGCTGATAGAAATTTTTATGATTTAGATGATGCATATTTATCAGATGAACGATTGAAAATCATAAGTAAGGCAAAAGATACAATATCAGGATTATTAGAAATAGTAAATTTACCAAATAAGCCGATGATTAGACGATTAGTAAAAGATAAACCATTTTTATTATTACGTCATAAACAAATTTATACTATAGCTCAAGGTAATATAGATACCTTCAATAATATTAATAATTGTTTGGAATTTGATTTTTTATGGCGACGAGATATTCGCACATTATTAAATCAATTAGCACTAATTTCTTATAACTGGGGAATAGAATATATCAATGCATTAATGCGTTGGTGGCATAATTCTCAAGATAAAATTTCATGTGAAGACGCTATTTATATGATATTTAAATTGAAAGATAAAGCTACACTTTGGCAAGAAAAACCGGCTCCTGCTAATCTACATGATTATTTAGTAACAGCTATTTATAAACAGGAACATCCATTTAGAGCTTTTAATATCAATGACCCAATCTGTAGAAGATTAGCTATGCAGTTTGATAGTATTAAATTTTATTTACCTGAGAATTCAGATGTGCTTCGCAATATAGGCAAAATTTTTAGAAATTGTGTGGGTAATTATGTTGATGCTGTTTATACAGGTAAATCAAATATAGTTTTAATGTCTGACGATAAAGGTAAGTTAAAAGCTTGTATCGAGGTGCAAAATAATAAGCTAATACAAGCAAAATTATTTGCTAATAAACCAGCTCATAATAATAAGCAAATAAATGATGAGATTATTAAATGGGCTGATAAAGCTAATATTAATTATGATAATTGCAGCGATATATTTAAACCTGAAAAACAAATTTTACCGCAAAGAGAGGCGGTGTAAGGACGTGAATTAATAATGCAAAATACCGCTTTGAACATAGACAATTTGTCTAAGTTAAAATATGACGGAGAAGTATCTATTGCTGTAGCTAGTAGTAGAAAATCAAAGAAATGGAAAAATAAACAGTTATCATGGTCCACACTTCTTTTTAAATTGTCAAAAACTAGAAGAACAGGGGAGACCGTTGCTGAATATAAATCATTTGCTAAGTCAAAGCAAGATGATATTAAAGATGTTGGCGGTTTTGTAGGTGGGGCATTAAAAGAAGGTAGGCGAGTCGCTGAAAATGTACAATGGCGTTCAGTTATAACACTGGACGCTGATTTTGCCACTAATGATTTTTGGGATAATTTATTTTTTACGATAGGTAATGTAGCTTGTTGTATTTATAGTACGCATAAGCATAGTAAAAATAAACCTAGGTATAGATTAGTCATACCGATAAATCGTCCTGTGAATCCAGATGAATATCAAGCAATAAGTCGTATGATAGCAAATGATATCGATATTGATTTATTTGATGATACCACATATCAACCGCATAGATTGATGTATTTTCCTAGTACTAGTCAAGATGGTGAATTTATTTTCAAATACAATGATGGGGTTTGGGTAGATGCTGATGAATATTTAAATCGATATGATAATTGGCAAGACCAAAGTTTTTGGCCCGTGAGTAGTAGAGTTCAAGTAGATATCAAAAGAACGGTAGATAAACAGGAAGATCCACTCAGTAAAAAAGGAATTATTGGTGCTTTTTGTCGCTCGTATACTATTCAAGAAGCTATAGAAAAATATTTATCTGATATATATGTACCATGTGGTACTGATGATAGATATACCTATGCTGAGGGAAGTACATCAGCTGGTGCTATTGTTTATAATAATTGTTTTATCTACAGTCATCATAGTACCGACCTGCTTGTGGAAAATTATTAAATGCTTTTGATATGGTAAGACTGCATAAATTTAGACAGTTAGATGATGAAGTTTCAGAGGGTACGCCAACGGGAAGATTGCCAAGTTATAAAGCTATGCAAGATTTAGCTATAGCTGATGAAGAAGTAAAAGAAACTATCGGTAAAGAAAGATTAGCAGATGTACAAACTGATTTTGAGGTCCTAGATGATATTGATACAAAATGGACTGCTAAGATGGATATAAATCGTTGGGGCGGATATGAAAATACGCCTCATAATGTGAAATTAATATTAGAAAATGATCCTAATTTAAAAGGTAAATTTGCTTTAGATGAGTTTGCTCATAGAATGGTTGTTTTAGATAAATTAGTATGGCGTAAAGATAATAATGTTAGTGATTGGATTGACGCTGATGATAGTGCTCTGCGAAATTATATATCTGATGTATATGGCATAAAAGGTAAGGATATAATTGCTGATGCTATATTAGAAACTATTCATAGACATAGTTTTAATCCAGTAAAAAAATATTTAAAAAGTATTAAATGGGACGGTAAGCATCGAGTAGAGACTTTATTCATAGATTATTTAGGAGCCGAAGATACAAAGCTTAATCGTGCAATGACTAGAAAGATGTTTTGTGCAGGTGTGGCTAGGGTGTTTAATCCAGGAACGAAATTTGATTATGTAGTAACATTAGTTGGCGGTCAAGGTATAGGTAAATCTTATATTATTGGTCGTATTGGCAAAAAATGGAGTTCTGACAGTATGAGTACAGTTATTGGTAAAGAAGGTATGGAACAGATTCAAGGATTTTGGGTTATTGAACTTGCGGAATTATCGGCAGTTCGTAAAGCTGAAGTTGAACAAATAAAGCATTTTATTACTAAGCGTGAAGACAGTTTTCGACCTGCATATGGTAGACGTACAGAACGTTTTCCTAGACAGTGTATATTTATAGCTTCTACAAATAATAATGATTTTATTCGTGATCAAACTGGTGGTCGTCGTTGGTGGCCAATAATGGTAGATAAGAATAAACGAAGATTAAATCCTTTTGAAATTAGCGAAGATACTATTGACCAGTTGTGGGCGGAAGCTAAAGAACTATATGAGAGCGACGAAAAATTGTATCTTGATGAAGAAATGGAGCAAGAAGCTAAAAAAGTACAAGAACAACATACTGAAGAAAGCCCATTAGCTGGCATGATACGTGAATTTATTGAAAAAGAAATACCTGAAAATTGGGCAGAGTTGAGTATCAGTGATAGGCAAGATTTTATTCGTGGTGATGGATTTGAATACAATGGGCCACTTGTCAAACGTGATAGAATATGTGCTTTAGAAATTTGGGTGGAACTATTAAATGGTGATGTGAAGAAATTAACTAGAGCTATGGCAATAGAGATAAATGATGTATTAAGAAAAACAGAAGGTTGGTATCAACCCAGAAATAAAATAAGATTTAGTACCTATGGTTTACAGAAAGGATTTTATAAAAGAAATAAAATTGTAAACAGAATTGGTATTAATATTTAATAAATAAATCTTATAAATCTTTATATATAAGCTTTAATTGTTATATGTACCCTTTGTACCCCAAGAATGTATATGGTTTCGTAAAATTAAGAATAAAAAAGACAAATGTAAATTATTTTCTTTAATTTGCAGATGCTTTAATGGTATTAGGGTACAAAGGGTACAGTAGAAAAAAAGGTGAATTATGTTAGAAAAACAAATTGAAAAAATATTTTACAGATAAGTTAAAAGAATTGGGCTGTATTGTTTGGAAATTTACTAGCCAGGGACGGCGGGTGTACCAGATAGAATAGTAATCATGCCGTATGGGAAAGTAGTTTTCGTAGAATTGAAAGCACCAAATAAAAGCCCTAGAGAAATACAATGGGAACGTATAAAGCAATTAATAAATCATGGTGTAGATGTATGGGTAATAAGTAGTAAAGACCACGTTGAGTTATTTATAAATGAGTATAGCAAAGAAGGTGATTTATGATTGAAATACGAGCCAAGAATTTATCAAAAATATGCTACAGATAAGATAATAAATAATGAAGCTATTGCTTTAATGCTGGATATGGGTATGGGAAAAACAGTATCCACCTTAACAGCAATATCTGAGCTTATGTATGATTATTGGGTAGTAAATAAAGTATTAGTGATAGCACCAAAAAGAGTAGCACAAGTAACATGGCAAGATGAAATAAACCAGTGGGAACATCTAAAAGATTTGCGAGTATCTGTAATTTGTGGTGATTTAAAACAGCGAAAAAAAGCATTAAATATGCAGGCAGATATATATACTATCAACCGTGAAAATATCGGCTGGTTAGTAGATAGTTTAGGTAAAAAGTGGGATTTTGATATGGTGGTGATAGATGAATCATCGTCATTTAAAAATCATCGTAGTCAGCGATTTCGAGCATTGAAAAGAATAAGACCTTTTATCAAACGTATAGTAGAACTAACTGGAACGCCAGCACCAAATGGACTCATGGACTTATGGAGCCAAATATATTTATTAGATGGCGGTAAAAGGTTAGGTAAGACTATAACACAATATCGTAAAAATTATTTTAGGCCCGCACAAACAAATGGTCATGTGGTTTTTAGTTATGAAACATTACCGCATGCAGAACAGGAAATATATAGCAAAATATCAGATATTTGTGTAAGTCTAAAATCAGATGATTATCTTGATTTGCCACCAGTTATTTATAATCAGGTATCTATTAAATTACCAAAAAACATCATGTCAAAGTACTATGAATTTGAACGAGAATTAGTATTAAGTATGTCTGATGAAATAATTACAGCAAGTAGTGCAGGCGTTTTAACAGGTAAGTTATTACAATTTGCAAGCGGAGCTATTTATGATGAAGGTAGAAATATTATAAATATCCATGATTATAAACTTGATGCTTTAGAAGAAATACAAGTTGATAACATAGGAAAAAATCTTATGGTCATTTATTGGTATCAGCATGATAAAGATAAGATATTAAAAAGATTTCCTAAAGCTAGAGTATTACAGAATATACAAGATTTGCGAGATTGGAATAATGGCAAAATAGAAATGGGTTTACTTCATCCAGCTAGTGCAGGTCACGGTTTAAATTTACAGCATGGCGGAAATATTGTTATTTGGTATAGCATTACATGGAATTTAGAACTATATCAACAAGCAAATAAACGATTGCATAGACCAGGGCAAAAAGAAAAAGTAGTTATACATCATTTAATCGCTAAAGATACTGAAGATGAGAGAGTAATGCAAGCACTTTCAGATAAAGCAAATGGTCAGCAATCAATGATGGAGCAGTAAAAGCTAAAATAGCTAAATATATGAAAGGGTGATAATTATGTCGTGTAAATATAGTTATTTTGATGATGGCATCTTTTTATGCAGTCTTAGGCGACATAAACAACAATGTATTTTAGGAAAACCCGATTTGAAAAAATGTATGGCTAATGGATATAAAAAATATAAAGAAGGGATAAAATGCAAAAATACGAACAAAATATCCTAACAAATTCTGGTCATTGTAGTGATCCAGTAGCTAATAAAGTAATAAATAAAGGTAGATTAGGATTTTGTCAAAGAGTAGTTAATTTATTTGTAAAGTTTCTTAGTAGAAGAAGATATATGGTGCTTAATTTAGTTATTAGAGATGTAAAAGATAAAAAAACATATAAAGCAAAGGATTTTGATTTATGAGAATACCAACAAGATATGAATTGAAACAAATGGAACGTGAACAAGATAAAAAATATATTTTAGGAACTTGTATAATTTTTGTGCTTGTAGGAATAAGCTTAATTTTAATTGGATAATTTAAAGGGTAGCTTTTGGCTACCCTATTAGTATTTGGAGGATTAATGTATGTGTAAAGATATTTTGTGTAATATTTGTTTAACTTATGAAGGTAAAGCTGTGCATATGCAGGCTAAAGGCGATTATTTTAAATGCCTGAATGTGGAGCTGAATTGTGGCCACAAGATATGAATTTTGCCAATCATTGGGAAAAAGAACGACAGCAAAATTTAATGTATAAGGCAATGAGCTTACAAGAAGGAGAACAGATAAAAGGTGGCGTTAATAACGGCAAAGGTAGACGAAAAGCTAATAATAAAAAGACTTTAGCACAAATAAATGCGGGTTTATCAATAAATTTTGAATCTCGATAATTGTTATTTTTTGACAAATGTGTTATACTACATTTACTTGGTAGTGTATCTACTTTTAAATCGAATAATAAAAATTAATGATACGGGATTTAAGCCACTGTTATATTTGCAGTGGCTTTTTTTAGTACAAAAATTTAGGTGGTGAGGTGATGGCTTATGATGAAAAGATAAAGAAAAAGGTTCAAAATTTATATGAAAAGGGCGTTTCTTTTAAGGAAATATCAGCGCAGTACAAAGTGCCGGCTAAGACTGTAAAACGCTGGGCGGATAAATATAAATGGTTTTCGGAAAAATGTCCAGAAAAAATGTCCAAAACAAAACGAAAAGTGGACAAAATCTGTATTGGCAAACTGCAAAACACCAACGCCATCAAACACGGTTTGTTTTCCAAATACTTACCGGCGGAAACATTGGAACTTGTCGGTACTATTGAAAAAATGTCTCCATTAGATATTTTATGGGAGAATATATGCCTCAAATATGCAGCAATCATTCGCGCTCAGAAAATTATGTTTGTTAAAGATGCGAATGATGTTACTAAAAGAATGACAATGAATGGTACAGAAGCTATAGCTTATCAATACACAGAAGCCTACGAAAAACAGGCTTCTTTTTTAATTGCACAATCAAGGGCTATGGGGACACTGATGAACCTTATTAAGCAATATGAAGAACTTTGTCGTTCGGATTTTGCAACAGAAGAACAAAAGTTACGTATTGAAAAACTTAAAACAGAAATATCTAAGGTAAAAGAAGATGAGCCTATAAAAACTACAATTATAGATAATATTCCTGATGTGGAGGTGAAAACGAGTGCAGACAAATTTGAATGACTTGATAGCACCAATCTTTTATAAGCTTCATCATCAAGTGAAAAATCACGAATATACTCACTATTGGCTTCGAGGTGGTCGAGGTAGTACAAAATCATCATATATTAGCATTGAAATTATAATTGGCATGATGAAAAATTCAAATTACAATGCAATCGTTTTTCGTAAAGTTGGTCATTATTTAAAAGAAAGTGTATTTGAGCAGTTAATCTGGGCGGTAGATAAATTAAATGTGTCTAACTTTTGGAAAATAAGTCTTTCACCACTTGGACTGACTTATAAACCTACAGGTCAACGTATTATTTTTCGCGGCTGTGATGATCCTAAAAAATCTAAATCAGTAAAACTTCGCAAAGGCTATTTTGCTTACTGCTGGTATGAGGAATTGGACGAGTTCACAGGTATGAATGAAATAGATACATTAAATCAATCTATTCTTCGTGGTGGTGATAAGTTTTGGGTATTTTATTCATTTAATCCACCTAAAAGTAAAAATGCTTGGGTGAATTATGAAGCTACTAACCCAAGACCAGATAAAATTGTTCATACTTCTTGTTATTTAGATGTCCCGCAAAATTGGTTAGGTCCACAATTTCTAATTGAAGCTGAAACTTGTAAAATACAAAATTATAAAAAATATCTACATGAATTCATTGGTAAAGCAATTGGTACAGGTGGAAATGTCTTTGAAAATGTAGAAGAAAAGACTATAACTGATGAAATGATTAATGGCTTTAAAACAGTACGTCATGGCATTGACTTTGGCTTTGCAGTGGATGCATTTGCTTATGTTCAAGGTGCATATGATGGTAAATATAATGATTTGTATTTATTTGATGAAGTTTATCAGATAAAACTTACTAATGAATTAGCAGCTAAGAAAATAAAGCCTAAGCTTATGAGATATGAGTATAGCGTAGTTATGGCAGATAGTGCGGAGCCAAAGAGCATTGTAACGCTTAGAAATTTAGGTCTTAATGTTTATGGTGCTAAAAAAGGACCTGATAGCGTTAATTATGGAATGAAATGGCTTCAGAGCTTAAATCACATATATATTGACCGGCGTAAATGCCCGAATACGTATAAAGAATTTGTGAATTATGAATATGAGCGAAATAAGGATGATGAATTTATATCTGCTTATCCTGATAAAAACAATCATACGATTGATGCCTGTAGATATGCTTTTATAAATGATATGCCGGTCAGAAATAAGAAAAGCTTTTGGTAAGGAGGTGATAAGTTGGAATTAAACGTGGCAAAAAAACTGATATCGGATTATGTAGCAGGACATAGCGATTTTATTATGAAATCCGATGTAGCGGAGCGGTATTATAAAGTTAAAAACGATATTCTGCTAGACAAGGAACATCATCATGAAGAGGTGAAAAATCCGCTTAGAAGTGCGGATAACCGTGTACCGTTCAGCTTTTACAATCTGCTGGTAAATCAGAAAGCAAGCTATCTGTTTACGTATCCGCCGATTTTCGATACAAAAAACAGCGAACTTAACGCTTTAATTGTAGATACACTGGGCGATGATTATGCTAAAAAGTGCAAGGATTTATGCGTAAATGCTTCAAATAGCGGCATAGCATGGCTTCACTACTGGCACGACGATAATAAAGGCTTTTGTTATGCAGTTGTTCCTTCAACACAGGTTATTCCTGTATGGTCCAAAAAGCTGGATAAAAAGCTTTTAGCAGTTTTAAGATACTACACGGATATTGATGATGAAGGTATCAGCTGGACAGTGTATGAATATTGGACGGATACACAATGCCAGGCGTTTCGGCGTCGTAACGGCGAAGAATATTCCATAAAAAATGATTTAATCGATTATCCAATGTTTTGCTATGATATCACGGCAACGGGTGAAGATGGCTTTTCCAATATTTATACGCATGATATGGGAAATGTTCCGTTTATTCCATTTGCTAACAATAATCTGAAAACAAGCGATTTGGATAATGTAAAAAAATTAATTGACAGCTATGACAAAACATACAGTGGCTTTGTAAATGACCTTGAAGATATTCAGCAGGTACTATTCGTTCTTACCAATTATGGCGGAATGCGTGATGAAGGTGCAAAAGGTGTCATTGAGTTTCTGCGCAATTTGAAAAAATACAAGACAATAACCCTCGACAGCGCAGGTACGGGCGACCAGAGTGGACTTTCCACTATAACCTTAGAAATACCGGTAGAAGCAAGAAAAGAGCTTTTGGAAACAACGCGAAAGGCTATTTTTTCTATGGGACAGGGCATAGACCCTGAGCAGCAGAGTTTTGACTCTACCAGCGGCGAGGCAATGAAGTTTTTATATTCGCTTTTGGAGCTTAAAGCAGGGCTTATGGAAACGGAATTTCGCCTAGGCTTTGGTGAACTTGTTCGCGCTATCTGTCGCTATCACAATAAGGATGTTAAAAATATCATCCAGACATGGACCAGAAACGCTATAAGGAGTGAAAGTGAGCTTGTAGATATTTGCAGTAAATCCAAAGGCATCATATCCGATAAAACTATTATAAAAAATCACCCTCTTGTTGATGACCCGGAACAGGAAGAAAAACAGATAGCCAAAGAGCAGAAGGAACAACAGGATATTTATAATGATGACGGTTATAACGGCAAAGGTGGTGATGAATAATGTATAAATGGATGAAAGAGTATTACACGGCTTTCGGCAAGGATTTCCCGTTCAGTAAAGTAGCGGATTTGAATGAATATGAAATAATCCGCATTATCCAGTATTGTATCAAGACCAATACGGAATATACCGAAAGTACAGAGGAAGATATTACCGAAGCTGTAGTCGGCGAGGCAAAAGTTAATAAATCCAAAACAGGAAAGGAAGAATAAAACTATGTATACAAAACATGATTGGCAGGACGGAGAACTTATTACAAAAACTCTGATGAATAATATGGAAGCAGGCATTGAAGATGCCAATAATCGAGCTATGACACCGGGTCCGGCTGGAGCTAACGGTAAAGACGGTAAATCCGCTTTTGATATTTGGAAAGAACAGGAAGGCAATGCCGATAAAACGGAAACGGACTTCTTAAATTCGCTCAAGGGTGAAAAGGGAGATAAAGGCGACACTGGCGAACAAGGACCAAAAGGCGATATGGGTGAAAAAGGTGATACCGGTGCTCAAGGTCCGCAGGGCGAAAAAGGCGATACAGGAGAGCAGGGCCCTGCCGGCAAGGATGGCGCAGCTGGTGCTAAAGGTGATACAGGTGCAAAAATTACATCTATCGAGATTAATGTTAACGGTACAGCAATTACCGGCACAGCACATTTAGATGATGAAAGTACGGCATCTATTACGGGCACATATACAGCCGGAGCATAAAGGAGATAAACAATGAATGTTGAAGAATATATTGCTTCGTTAAATCTTGACGGTGAAGCTAAGAAAAAAGCTACTGAAGGTTTAAAGAACTTTTTAAAAGATAATTATGTAGAAAAAGCAAAATTTGATGAAGCCGCTCCTTAACGTACTTGCTGCGAGTAGGTGGGTTCTCATCTTGAAGATCCCGAATGGCATCGTAAACAGTGCGCTGTTTTTCAGGATCACGGAACGCGACCAAAGGATCAAAAACTGTGCCCTCTGCTTTGTCTGCATCGGAATCGGCTAGGTTCCAATAGTGCCACTTTGCTTTATCAAAAACAGGATTGCCGGCCTTACTTGCATCTATCAAACGGCGACCTTGTACGAACCATGCTGCTACAGAGTCGGGAAGGTTATCCGTCAAATCTTCGCGTATTGCCAACATGATGAACCGCGGGCGATTCTGGCAACGCCAGCCAGACGGGCATTCACAAGCATCGGGCATGTCGCATAGCCTATATTCGCAAACGCCTTACATACCTCAAACCAGGCGTAATAAGTTTCGCCATCCTGCTTAAACGGACGCAGGATACCTTCAACGTTCTCCAGAAGCACCATACGAGGACGCTGTGAATCGACGAACTTGGCAAATTCCCAGGGCAGCTGGTTGCGCTGATTGCCCAATTCACGTCGACCAGCCAAAGAAAAACTCTGACACGGTGGACCACCAGAAACCAAATCCACCTCGCCATGTATCAAAGCGCTTCCACGTTTCTCGATGAAAGCATTTAGCCTACGGATGTCTCCTACGACAAGCTTCCCCCCGAAATCGTCAATGTCGGACAATTCAGGCATGTCGGTTTCTGGCGCTCGAACGGGTTGTCCACCAGACGCTCTGATACATCATCGGAAGATGGATCAATCCACAGGACCTGCGGTTTGCGGGTTCGGCTGCCTGAAACTCGCGAGAACGCATGTCAACATTCATTAGGTTCAGAGCAAAGGTCTCCGCGGGCATGGAGGAAAGCTCATTTGCCATAAGCTCGCGGAAGCCGGCTGAGCGAAGGCCCAGACTGAGTCCTCCGCAGCCTGCGAACAATTCAATAAAGGTCGGGGAGTTGCCGTGCGCCACCTTAATCTCTCCTTTACTTTAAATATGCACGACATGCCATCTTACTGCCTCTCGCGGCCATCTCCACGCTTCTCTGCAAGAAGACGCCGAAGTGCCTTCTCCAGAACGCTCTGCATAGTTTCACCTTGCTCGGCAGCATAAATTTTCACAGCCCGCTTGGTGCTGCGCTTTAATCTGAGAGAGGTGACTTCCCATGGGTCGTCTTTCTCGCCGCCTTTTCGTGTTGCCGTTAACCTCACTCATAACGCTCCTTGCGGCTTCATGTGGACAATACTATACTACAATACTACAATAGTCAGATGAACACGCCGAGACAACAATAAACAAGTGAATATGAAAATGGTGTCGTTTAACCTTAAGAAGGACGGATATGAGCTTGATTCATCAAATTGCCGGAACAACTATTCACGGCCTCAATGACATCGGCATTACCTGCATAACAAATGCAGAATATGGCTGCATTGACCGGATTGAAACGATAAAGAATGTCGTTGATAAATATGTCAGTAATGGCAAGATTGTTTTTTTCGGCGATCTTTCTGAGGCTTTATATGATGTTGCTGGCATTCAATCGCCAGTAAATGAGCGTGGCGTTAATGTGCCGATAGCTCGAACCATCTGCAATAACTCCGCGCATCCTATGTTGTTCCTGCCAATAGACTGGATACTCCTTCCAGATCGGTATGCACCCTCTTCGCTTTCTGAAAAAATTTTGATACATGAGTGTGCGCATGCCAAATTCCATCAGCTGGGTGTTGGTTTTTCAGAAGTGATGTCCGGGATAGATAACAGGTACTACTTTATTGCAGCTAACATGGTGGATGAATTTATTGCTGAAAAGTTTGCCTTTTCACAGAGTTCCTATGGTCATACAGACCAAGATATGCAAGCAGTTATTGATAATATCAATAACTATATTGGTTATTGTCAAGATTTTAATGTAATCGATACGCTGGCCGAACTTCAATACTTTGAGACATATAAAGCCATATTCACTTCTTTTGCCTTTTTCTATGCATATGCTCAAAAATATGAGCAAACACAGGCATATAAGCTGATGGATATCCTAAAAAGAGATAGTGATATTTGGGTTTCACTTTTGAGAGAGTGCGAATCAGTTTTACGCAAGTATTCGTTGGCTACATTGAACAAGCAGGAAATTATTAAAGACATTTCCACACTTGCACCTTCTATAAAGTGTACATCAAAAATTTTTTGCCCGTACTTGTAAGAATGGTTTAGAAGGTGCATCTCATATGAGATGCACCTTCTACAAGAAATTACCTCAAAGCGTCTTTGGACAGCTTCCCGTCGAAGGCTTGGTTGACGAGTGTGTACACGGTCTGCGAGACGCCCACGACTCCCGCAAGGACGACTCCCACGTGCAGGTGCCATCGAATCCCCCGGTAGCGGCGATGGCAATGGTACCGAACAGGATGGATGCTGCGAGGGAGACGAATCCGACGTATCCGCTGGGAATGTACTTTTTGAACGCCTGCACGAATGCAGCACGATCAGACCTACGAGTCGGATGCGAACGTGGTTGCGGTGGAAATATCCATATGGTTCTCCTTACATGATGAAAATGGCCTACGGCATGGTGCCGAAGGCACGGTGGTGTGGTCAGTAGCGGAGCCGCTGGCGGGGTAAACAAGGTTGGGGCTGGCGAGGTTGTTCAATTGGGAGACGCGCTACCAGCCGTCGGCTCCGAAGATGCCGCTGAGCGTTTCGCCACGTTTGACGATATGCACGCGGCCACCCGTGGCTGCGGATCCGCTGACAGCGGTTGGTGTGCCCCGGTAGGTGACGATGCTGCCCGGATAGATCAGGTTGATATTGCCGGATGGCGCGCTCCATACGGACACGGTTCGCTTGGTGATGCCGGACATGGTGTCGCCGTTGCGCACGGTCACGCTCACGCTTCGGCCGGAAGCAACAGGCGCGTATGCCGCGGATTCGTTGAACCGCTGGGTGACGATGCGCATGACCAATTCGTAGTTCGTTCCCAATCGCCCCTTGCGAGTTTCTCCGTCGCCGTAGTCGCCGCGGATCATCGCGGTGGCCAATGCCTCCAAGTTGGATTGGCAACAGCGTGTTGGGAAAGAACACGTTGAACGCGGTGATACGGCCCTTGCTGGTCACGTCGTTGATGGTCAATACGGCGGCGAGCCGGTTGTGCCGGCCGACCAGATGGCGGCACTGAATTCCGCTCGGCGTGACGATGACGTCTTCCGCGTCCTTTGTGATAGTCAGGAATGCACATCCGTGCATGTACGCGGAAACGATGGTCTGCGGTATAGCCAATTCCAATGAGGTTTCGTCAGCCAGCCCGCGGACGCCATATGGATCGACGCGCGAGATCCCATCCGTCGAACACACCCAGGTCGGCGAGCGCCTGATCGCCTTGGCTGGCCAGCGACGCACGCG
>ENA-OQER01000620-OQER01000620.1-human-gut-metagenome-genome-assembly--contig:-NODE-620-length-18916-cov-7.942679_pt1 | contig 18916 bp, 30 predicted proteins | sample MGYA00242797_ERZ504639 | MGnify/ENA primary metagenome ERZ504639 (study PRJEB26092, sample SAMD00036306) | human gut metagenome | host: Homo sapiens | study: EMG produced TPA metagenomics assembly of...
AAACGGTGAGAGAACAGGAAATGTAGATATCGTGACACTTGCATGAATCTTTACTCACACGGAGTGGATCCACAGCTTGATTTTTCAAATTCTGCCTTGAGATCAGGGAGAAGTATGAGACATTTACCAGAATGAAGGTAGGCGAGAGACAGCCATATGCGGGAGACCTTGTTTTTTCTGCTTTTTCAGGCTCACATCAGGATGCGATCTCAAAGGGCATGGCATGGAGAGAGGAAAAGAAGCTTGATAAGTGGACGGTTCCATATCTGCCTATAGATCCAAAGGATGTCGGCAGGACATACGAGGCTGATGTTATCCGTATCAACAGCCAGTCAGGAAAGGGCGGAGTGGCATATATCCTTAAGCAGAGCTTCGGTATCAATGTGCCACAGCAGATGAGAGAGCAGGTCGGATACATGGTCAAGCAGGTATCGGACGAGGAGCACAAGGAGCTTTCACCTGAGTGGGTACACAGTATCTTTACAGACAATTATGTGGATTTTCATCCATATTTCACTATACCGGAGTGCCACTTTAAGCAGGTAAACGGCATTTTCGCAGAGGCAGTTATTTTACACAATGACAGCACCAGAAAGGTAGATGCCAATGGAAATGGCCGTCTCGACGCAGTCAGCAATATAATTAAGCAGTATTTTGACATCAGCTTTGAGCTCACTGTATACGAGGAGCATGCGCTTTCACACGGATCTTCATCAAAGGCTATGGCATATGTGGGTATCACAGTTGACGGCAGTATGTTCTGGGGCGCAGGTGTGGATGAGGATATCATCAAGGCATCAATCGGAGCGCTTGTTGTTGCGGTAAACCATTATCTTGCCACCAAGCTGACAGTCACGTGAAGGATGAGCGCTATATTGCCATGCTCAACTTCATCCAGGCCAACTACAAGACAGTATCGCTTGCAGACATGGCTGCACAGTTCAACCTGACAGAGCCGTATATCTCCAAGTACATAAAGGAGAAGTCAGGCAAGACTTTTGGAGAGCTGGTCACCAATGCCAAGATGAAGAAGGCACGCACACTGCTTAGAAACAGCATCACAACTGTTGAGAATATCGCAATCGAGGCAGGATATCAGAACGTGGAGCATTTTAACAGACAGTTCAAGAAGCTGTATGGAATGACACCGCTTGAGTACAGAAATTCAAGCACAAAATAAGCGGATACAGCATTTTAATATAACCGGATCAATATGCCAAATGACAATTCATTCAGCTGTATTGGTCCGGTTTGCTTTTTAGTACTGCACTTTTTATGTAAAAATCTGCATTAAAATTGTATAAAAATGGGAACAATGGGCTATTGATTGTATTTTATCAAGTAATTTGTTGTTTTTACAACGGATTATATGTACAATGCGGGTATAATATAAATAAAAGATAATTATTCAGAACTACTGATAACAAAGCAGATATTGAGAATTTGTGTTTGGGATGAATAGTTATAATAAAAAGCAACTATTTGAATTATAGTTTAAGAAAGAGAGGAACGTACATGAGCAATAAAACTAGCGCAGTTGTTAAGACAAACCCAAGAAAGGCTGTCATGATAGGATGTGGATTCGTTGGTTCGGCATCAGTTTTTGCACTTATGCAGAGCGGTCTTTTTTCTGAGATAGTTCTCATTGACGCTGATAAGGACAAGGCTGAGGGAGAGGCTATGGATATAAGCACGGTATTCCTTTTGCCAGACCTATGAAGATATATGCAGGCGGTTATGATGATGTGGCAGATGCTGCTATCATTGTTGTTTCTGCGGGTGCAGGCCAAAAGCCGGGCGAGACAAGACTTGATCTGGTAAATAAAAATGTTGCAATCTTCAAGAGCATCATTCCGGAGATTGCAAAGAGAAATTTCGGTGGAATCTTACTTATCGTTGCAAACCCTGTAGATATTTTAACACAGGTGGCACAGAAGCTTTCAGGACTTCCTGAGGAGCGTGTCATCGGTTCAGGTACCGTGCTTGACAGTGCAAGACTTAAGTACGCGCTTGGAGAGCACCTTGAGGTGGACAGCCGAAGCGTACATGCATTTATAGTAGGTGAGCATGGAGACAGTGAGGTGGTTGCATGGTCATCAGCCAATGTTTCCGGAGTGGAGCTTCACAAGATGTGCGAGATGAGAGGTCACTACAAGCACAAGGAGAATACAGAGGAAATCGCTGCAAACGTAAAGAACAGTGCTTACGAGATAATCAACCGAAAGCATGCGACATATTATGGTATCGCTATGTCGGTCAGACGTATCTGCGAGGTAATTATGCGTGATGAGAAGTCTATTCTTCCTGTTTCACACATGATGCACGGACAGTACGGCATCGACGGTGTGGTTCTCTCAATGCCTGCAATCGTTGGATCAGACGGAGTGGAGAGCGATATCCCAATCGAGTTAAACGGTGAGGAAGCTTTAAAGCTCAAGGAGTCTGCTGATGCACTTAAGAGCATACTTGACGGGCTTGAGCTGTAAATATCAGGTTCTTAATATTAATTTTGTAATATTAAACTTATATAAAATACTATAAATTCAGTAGGGTTTGGGGTATAATGATAACTGTCGGGCTGCATATATTATGTACCCGGCGGTTATTTGATTTTATGGCAGATAACTATTTAGAATTACCGGGAAAAAGGAGTATATATAATGAGCGAAAGAAAACAAATCCATCAGGAGTTTCTGACAGGCGAAAGAGCCCTGTTTGCAAGCAACGACCTGGATATATATGATACAATTTTTGATGACGGAGAGTCACCTCTTAAGGAGAGCCATGGCATTAGCCTGACAGGCTGTTTTTTAGATGGAAATATCCACTATGGTACTGTAGTGACATAGCTGTAAGGGACTGTACATGGTTTGACATGCGCGTGCGGGTGTCTGGTATACAGACAATATCTCTGTCACTGATTCAATAGTTGAGGCACCTAAGAACTTCAGGCGCTGCAATAACCTAAAGCTTAAAAATGTGACATTTCCAAATGCCCAGGAGACCCTCTGGAGCTGTGATCATGTCGATATCGAGAATGTCTCGGCAAAGGGAGATTATTTTGGCATGAATACAAATAATCTTATCATGAAGAATTTCCAGCTGGTCGGCAACTATTCGTTTGACGGCTCAAGAAATGTAGAGGTGCACGATTCAAAGCTTATCTCAAAGGATGCCTTCTGGAATACGGAAAATGTCACAGTCTATGATTCATTTATTACAGGTGAATACCTTGGCTGGAACGCAAAGAATCTGACACTTATAAATTGCACAATCGAGAGCTTGCAGGGGCTTTGCTACATCGACAACCTCGTTATGAAAAACTGTAAGCTCATAAACACTACATTGGCATTTGAGTATTCTTCGGTAGATGCAGAGATTTGCAGTAAGGTGGACAGTGTTTTAAATCCGACAAGCGGAGTGATAAGGGCAAAGGAGATTGGCACACTGACTATCGAAAAGGACAGAGTTGACCCATCAAAGACTAAGATAATATGTGAGGGAAAATAATCTATGTATGATTTTGACACCGTTGTAGACAGAAGAAATACAGGCTCACTAAAGTGGGATGTGGCAGAAAATGAGCTCCCGATGTGGGTAGCAGATATGGATTTTAAGACAGCGCCCCAGATAATAGATGCAATATCAGAGCGTGTTTCTCACGGAGTGTTTGGCTATTCCATCATTCCGGATGAGTGGAATGATGCGTATATTTCGTGGTGGGACAGACGCCATGGGCTTAAAATCGAAAGAGACAGCCTGATTTTTTGCACAGGGGTCGTACCGGCCATATCATCTACAGTGCGAAAGCTCACAACACCCGGTGAAAATGTGCTTATCATGACACCGGTATACAATATATTTTTTAATTCCATATTTAATAACGGCGTAAATGTGCAGGAAAGCCCGCTTGGATACGAAAACGGCAGATATTTTGTGGACTATGACAGGTTGGAGCATGACCTTTCCAATCCACAGACCTCGCTTATGATATTTTGCAACCCTCACAATCCGTGCGGTATCATCTGGACAAAGGATGAGCTTGCGAAAATAGGTGCACTCTGCAGGAAGTACAATGTGACGGTCATATCAGACGAGATACACTGCGACATCACAGCACCGGGAAAATCATACGTGCCGTTTGCGGCAGCATCAGAGGACTGCGCTGATATAAGCATCACCTGTATTGCTCCGACCAAGTGCTTTAATATGGCAGGCTTACAGACTGCGGCAGTGATGGTGCCAAATAAATTTTTGCGCCACAAAGTATGGCGCGCATTAAATACAGACGAGGTGGCGGAGCCAAACGCATTTGCCATCACGGCAGCAGTTGCGGCATTCACAAAGGGTGAGCCGTGGCTTGAGGAGCTCAGAAAATATCTCTGGGAAAACCGCAAAACAGTCTGTGACTTCATGGCAGAAAACCTGCCGCAGATACATGTAGTGGATGCCGATGCGACATACCTCATGTGGCTTGACTGCAGTGCACTCACAGATGATTCTGTGGCATTTACGCAGATGATTCGTGAAAAGACAGGCCTTTATCTGTCGGAGGGAGCTGAGTTTGGAGGCAATGGCCGTTACTTTGTGCGATTGAACATTGCATGCCCCGGTTCAGTGCTTATGGAAGGGTTGGAAAGGTTAAAAAGAGCTCTCGTTTAAGCTGAATATGTACATTTTTTAAAATAAATAAGACCGGTGATCAGCCGGTCTTATCTGGTATAATTAAACATTTATGGCATACAAGATTTAGAAATATATCATGCATACGTTTGTTTCTGATTCGATAGTTAGTATACACTAACATAAATTAGAAATCAATAACAAATATGGGATTTTGATATTTTTTGGATTTTTATAAATCACGTACAAATCAAAAGAAAAGTTTTGCAAACAATAAAATGTATGTTATAATAATATAACTGAATTAAAACGAACGAAAATAAACTCACGGGGGTATTCGAAATGCGAAACAATGAATCATCAGAAAACTATTTAGAGACCATACTTATTCTCAGCAAGAAGCTTCCTGTGGTACGCTCAGTTGATATAGCAAATGAGCTTGGATATAAGAAATCCAGCGTGAGTATAGCCATGAAAAACCTTAGAGAGAAGAACAATATCACAGTTAGTGATGCAGGATTTATCACACTCACAGAGTCAGGAAGACAGATAGCAGAGATGATATACGAAAGACATGAGCTTTTGTCAGAGTGTCTTGAGAAGCTTGGCGTAGATAAGGAGATTGCAGCAGAGGACGCATGCCGTATAGAGCATGTCATCAGTCCTGAGAGCTTTGAAGCAATCAAGAAGCATATACATAAGAGCTGATATATGAAACCAGTACCGCATGGTACTGGTTTTTTAGTGTATCGTTTTTCTTGTATATATGAGAAAAATCATCTATAATAGTGAAGCTGTAATCGGCGACATAAAATCTGAAAGGGGAAAAGATGAAACAGATATTAAAATATTTGAAGGAGTACAAAAAGGAATGCATCTATGCTCCGTTATTTAAGCTGCTGGAAGCATCATTTGAGCTTATAGTACCGCTTGTCATGGCGGCAATCATTGATAACGGAATTACGGCTTCGGACAAGCCATATATATGGAAGATGGGAGGTGTGCTGGTGCTGCTTGCGGCAGTTGGTCTGGTAAGCTCGGTCACAGCGCAGTATTTTGCGGCAAAGGCGCAGTCGGTTTTTCCACAAAGCTTCGCCATATATTGTTTGAAAAGATAGAGTCACTGTCATTCTCAAAGATGGATACAGTGGGCACATCGACACTTATCACGAGGATGACAAGCGATATAAACCAGGTGCAGTCAGGAGTCAATCTGGTACTTCGACTCTTCCTTCGCTCGCCATTTATTGTATTCGGAGCTATGGCGATGGCTTTTACAGTAAATGTAAGAGCGGCAATGGTTTTTGTAGTTACCATACCTCTGCTTTCAATAGTGGTATTCTCAGTTATGGCTGCAAGCTTCCGCTTTACAAAAAGGTGCAGAGCTCTCTTGACACAGTGCTTTCACATACCAGGGAGAATTTAGAGGGAACCAGGGTTATAAGAGCTTTCAATAAGCAAAATGATGAGATTGACAGCTTCAACAGGGACAACGAGCTTTTAACCAATATGCAGCAGGTTGTAGGACGAATCTCAGCACTCACCAATCCTCTGACATTTATCATTATAAATATCGCAACAATCGCTGTTATCGTATCAGGCGGCAAGCAGGTATACGCAGGAATCCTCACACAGGGTGAGGTTGTGGCACTTGTAAACTACATGTCACAGATACTTGTCGAGCTGATAAAGCTTGCAAACCTCATCGTACAGGTGACAAAGGCAGTGGCGTGCGGTAATCGTATAGCGGATGTGCTTTCTATTACATCAAAGCTTCCTGAGAAAAATCCTAAGCTCATTGGTGCAAAGGATGGCGCACCTGAGGTTGAGTTTGACCATGTCTGCATGACCTATGAGGGAGCGGCCGATGAGACACTCACAGATATAAGCTTTACAGTGCAAAAGGGGCAGACAATCGGAATCATCGGTGGTACAGGTTCAGGAAAATCAAGCCTTGTAAACCTTATCCCGAGGTTTTATGATGCCACAAAGGGTACTATAAGGATTCAGGGAAATGATATAAATGACTACGATGCAGTGCAGCTTCGAGATAAAATCGGTGTTGTAATGCAAAAGGCAGTGCTTTTTGCAGGAACGATAGCCGACAACCTGCGCTGGGGCAAAAATGATGCCACAGAAGATGAAATGTGGAAGGCGCTCGATATAGCACAGGCGACAGAGGTTGTGAAGGGCAAAGAGGGAGGCCTTGACTACATGATAGAGCAGGGCGGCAAGAACTTATCAGGCGGTCAGAAGCAGCGTCTTACAATTGCCAGAGCGGTTGTAAAGGATCCTGACATACTGATACTTGACGACAGCGCATCGGCACTTGATTTTGCTACAGATGCGAGCCTTCGCGCGGCATTAAAGAACATGCATGGTGACAAGACAATATTTATCGTGTCACAGCGTACCTCATCTATCCAGTTTGCGGACAATATCATAGTACTCGACGACGGACAGATGGTTGGCTTCGGACTCATGAAGAGCTGCTTGAGACATGCGAGACCTAACAAAGAGATATATGATTCATCAGTTTAAAAAAGAGTCGGATATGACCAGACAAAAGGAGGTGTAGAGTATGGCTATGGATAATGCGAAGATGAATAAAGCAGGCACAATCCGCAAGGTATTAAGCTACATGAAGAGATATATTCCTTTGCTTGTAATTTCACTTGCCCTGTCTGTTGTTACAGTGGCGCTTACGCTCTATTTTCCAATTCTCACAGGACGCGCAATTGATTTGATTGTAGGAAAAGGAAAGGTTGATTTTACGGCTATGACAGCCATCCTCACAAGAGCAGCAATAATAGTCGTCATAGCGGCAGCAGCCCAGTGGCTTACAAATATCTGCAACAACAGGATGACCTACAACATAGTGAGGGATATAAGGCGTGATGCATTTTTAAACATTGAAAAAATGCCACTTTCCTATATTGACAGCCACTCACACGGTGATATGGTCAGCCGTATCATCGCCGATGTAGATACATTTTCAGAGGGACTTTTGATGGGCTTCACACAGCTCTTTACAGGAATTGCAACAATAGCAGGCACGCTTATTTTCATGCTTACAATAGATGTGAAGATATCATGCATTGTAGTGCTCATCACACCTCTGTCACTTTTTGTGGCAAGCTTTATCACTAAAAAGACTTATTCCATGTTTCAGCTGCAGACAAGCACAAGGGGAGAGCAGACATCACTCATAGACGAGATAGTAGGAAATGAAAAGGTCGTACAGGCCTTCAACCATGAGGATGAGGCTCTTTGGCAGTTTGATGAGATAAATGACAGATTACAGAAATGCTCACTGAGGGCAACATTTTTTTCAAGTCTTACAAATCCGAGTACACGTTTTGTCAACAGTCTTGTGTATGCCGGAGTCGGAATCTTCGGCGCCATGAGTGCACTCACAGGCGGAATCACAGTAGGACAGCTTTCATGCTTCTTATCATATGCCAACCAGTACACCAAGCCGTTCAATGAGATATCAGGTGTCATCACAGAGCTTCAGAACGCACTTGCCTGTGCTGCGCGTATCTTTGAGCTTATTGAAGAGGAAAAGGAGATACCGGATGCTTCGGATGCGGTAACACTTGGTGAGGCAGACGGACGCGTGGACATCGAGGACGTTTATTTCTCATATGTGCCGGATAAAAAGCTTATCGAGGATTTCAATCTCCATGTAAAGCCGGGACAGCGAGTGGCTATCGTAGGACCGACAGGCTGTGGAAAGACGACAATTATCAATCTGCTTATGAGGTTTTACGATGTAAACAGTGGAACAATTAAGGTGAGAGGACACGATATCAGAAAAATCACACGAGAGAGTCTTCGTGACAACTATGGTATGGTGCTTCAGGAGACATGGCTCAAGAAGGGTACAATCCGTGACAATATCATAATGGGAAAGCCTGATGCTACAGATGAGGAAATCATTGCAGCAGCAAAGGCATCGCATGCACACAGCTTTATCAGACGTCTGCCGAAGGGCTACGACACTGAAATCGGTGAGGACGGCGGCAGCCTGTCACAGGGGCAGAAACAGCTTTTATGTATCACAAGAGTCATGCTTTGCTTACCGCCTATGCTGATATTGGATGAGGCAACATCATCGATTGATACACGTACAGAGATTAAGATTCAGAAGGCATTTCTTACCATGATGCAGGGCAGAACCAGCTTTATAGTGGCTCATCGTCTGTCTACCATCAGGGAGGCTGATATTATCCTTGTTATGAAAGACGGAAAGATTATAGAGCAGGGTAATCATGAGAGTCTGCTTGCAGCGGACGGATTTTATGCGAACCTCTATAATAGCCAGTTTGCATAGCATAGGGCTATAGAAATACGGGGCATAAGCCGCCGGAGTTGAGAAAAGCACATCACCAGAATGATATGGCAGTCATGCAGGCATACGAATTTACAAAAGGCAGTGAAGCGTATAAAAGCGAAGCAGCCTGTGTTGCAGAATTGATGAAACTTTATCAGAAGAAAGTAGAAGAAATCGAAAAAAGATAACACGCCGGATACGGCATAATTCTTTTAGCAAAGCTAAGAGCGCACTTCTATACAGGCAATTAAATTACAATGTTCTAATTTGGGAAAATAGTTCCAATGAAAGTGATGTGACGAATTTGAAGTTGAAGGAGAATGCAGATATGAAAAAGATACTTGTAACAGGTGGAACGGTATTTGTTAGTCGGTATATTGCAGAGTATTATGTTACTAAAGGCTACGATGTATACGTGCTTAATCGAAACACTAAAGAACAGTCAAAGGGCGTAACACTTATTGAAGCTGACAGGCATAATCTTGGTGAGACCCTTCGCGAATATCGTTTTGATACAGTAATAGATACGGCATATACTGGTGATGATGTAGAACTGTTGCTTAACGCTTTGGGAGACTATGAAAACTATATTCTTATCAGTTCAAGTGCCGTATATCCAGAATATGCTCCACAACCATTCAAGGAATATGCTCATCTTTCTATCAACAAGTATTGGGGCAAGTATGGAACAGATAAAATAGATGCAGAAACTGTTTTGCTAAAACGAAATCCAAACGCATATATTCTTAGACCTCCATACTTATATGGTCCAATGAACAATGTATATAGAGAAGCGTTTGTTTTTGATTGTGCATTGGCTGACCGAAAATTCTATTTACCTAAAGCTGGTGATATGAAGTTGCAATTCTTCCATGTTCATGATTTATGTAGGTTCATTGATGTTCTGTTGAAAGTAAAACCGTCACAGCGTATCTTTAACGTAGGAAATAAGGAAGGTGTTTCGATTCGTAAGTGGGTAGAGTTATGCTACGCTGTTGTTGGAAAACAAGCTACATTTGTAGAAATTCATCAAGATATTGAACAAAGGAATTATTTTAGTTTTTATGAGTATGAGTATTGCTTGGATGTTTCCTTGCAGTATGAACTAATGGGCGATGTAAAATCATTAGAACAGGGGTTGGAAGAAGCCTATGCTTGGTATATCCACAATAAGGATAAGGTAAATAGAAAGCCTCTTATCGAGTACATAGACAACACTTTGTGTTAAGTCAATTCAATTCCATTTTGGTAAACACGAGAAACTTTGAATTCGTAGGAGGTATCGAAAAATGAATAGGAAAACTATATTCTGTTTTCTGACAGCTTTGATAATGATTTTTGTTCTTGCCGGCTGTGGTGGAAAGAATAGTGGTGGGAATATTGACAATGTTCAAATTCCTGATTGGAAACCGTCGGAAATATATTCAGACAGTGATATTGAGGCGGCTTTCCAAACAGTAAAAGACTATTTCGGCAACGAATTTGACGGCTGCACACTGACAAAACTGACCTATCCCGGAGATACATACGCCGATGAATTTTATGAATGGGCTGAACAATATGACGCGGATGAAGCAATCGTAATATTATCATCTTTCGATGTAGACTCATCAGGCGGGGATGGTTCGCTTAATCCGGATTCAACATATGATGATTGGAAATGGATTCTAATTAGGAATGACAGTGGAAATTGGGAACATGTTGACCACGGGTATTAAAGCGACAGATTAAAGTTTATCGGGGAGCAAATAGAACAAAAATCGGTATTTGTAGACGGAGGTACACAACATGAAAAAAATCAGCTTAGTGGTTTTTCCAGCTTTAACAATAGTGTTAGAAGCATTACCAATGGGAGCAGTTTGTACTTTTGCTATATCTCCAACAGAAAGAGTAAGAGAAACATTTTCATACTTTAGCCTTATACCGTTTGGATATGCAAATTTTGCTCCACTTATTACAGCCATACTTACTGTTGTTGCCAATAAGACCATCATGGTTGTTCCAAAGCCGCTTATCGGTCAGACTGCATCAGAGTTTTTATGGAAGCAGGAAAAACACTTACCAATGAGGAGGTCGTAAGGGAACTTCTCGAATTGTTAAAGAAGAATGCCATGAAAGAGCAGGCAAATGATGTATTTGAGATATGCAGCTATGTAGATGGACTGGAGAAAAAGATTGATTCCATGACGGAAGAACTCACCAGTATGCAGAACCAGATAAAAGAAATGCAGGAGGATACACTTGTCAATAATGCTAAAAAGGCATTGTCGGAAGCACAGGAGCGACTTAATGCCAGATGTGAGCAGATAAAGTCACAGGTATCTGAAGTGAAAGCACAGGTCAAATCTACAGCTAAGAACATAGTTGATGAAGCAAAGGCAAAGGGAAGATCTGCATTATACAGGGTGTGGATGAGGTGAAGCAGGAAGCGGCACATAAGGAAGTATCGAAGGTAAGGGAAGATAAAGCCAGATAGATGTGATGACGTGGGAGAAATCCTGCGTCCTTTTTTTATACCGATTTGTTACAATACAGAACACTAATTCGATGTACAAGGGATGGTTATTGGACAGTATAAAGTGCTATAAATAAAGCATAAGGAACAGATGCATGATAAATGAGTTAAATAGAACATTTACGGAGGTGGCAGTTATGCATATATAGGCGTTTATTTTAATATTTGTTGTTGGTTCAATCATTGTCGCTTGTGATGGGGATTATTCATGAATAGCTGCAATCGGTATATTTGTAGGATTTTTTGTATTGCTATTGCAGTATTATGGTTATTTACCCAGCCTGTTTTATTAATAATTGCTATTAGGCTATTATTGAATTCCGATGTGCAAACTTCATTTTCCGATGAGCTTCCAGTTTGTCAGGGTTTGTGATATACTCCTTTATGGATTGAATGATATTTTTGCATATGTCGGTTCGATTCATAAGACATACCTCCTAAGTGTGATTAAGTTTGTCGCTGCAACGACCTCACTTTTGGAGGCTTTTGTCAAGTCTTTTCAGAAAAAAACAGAAATTTTCACAAAAAAATAAAGCCCTATAGCCTTGAAAAATCAAGGCTTTGGGGCTTAAGTTGACAACATTGCCGTCTGATACTGAAATTCACCGTAATAGACCGCATAGGAAACCATATCATCTTTTGTTATTTCAGCGAGCTGTTCATCTATGTGAGATGCCAGCTTGCGAAGGTTGCCATTTTCTTTTAAGCGAATGGCATAGGATACACCATTTGTTTCACGCTGATGATATAGTTACGGCTTGGTAAATCCACTGTCTCTCCGGAGAAGCAATGGAATGTTTGGATAACAGGAGCGTAGAATCCAAAGCCAGCAGAATCATTTCTGGTTTCTTTATGGAATACACTACTTTTCGGAATCGTCGCATCAAATCATAAAACTGATTTAGCGTAGTATCATCCAAACGGTTGAAAAAACGCGAAAGAGTTGGTTGCGAAGCAAGTGCATTCTTAGCCAGAACTGCTGTCAGGATTGGGGCATTGGTAAGTTCATCAGCACAGTCATCTTCAAAGTATGCTCCGAGAATCTGGTAGATTATCTGTCACAGATTTTCATCATCTTTATGGAAACGAAAAGATGCACTGTCATTGGTTTTGATTTCTTTTTTCAGGATGTTCACAAAACCAAGTTTGCAGGCAAACTCCTTAATCAAAAGAAGACCTGCATCGGAGGATAAATCGCCTCCACCAAAATTTAATTTCAGATATTTGTTGCTTTCTAAGACGGTGTCGTTTAAAATAGTCATTGAGAACTTCTTCTTTGTTTTGATTTGGCTTTGACACCTAAATTTTAACAAACTTGAAGTTCTTTTTCTATGAAAATTTTTCACCCATTAAGTGAAAGTAAGAAGTATCAAAAAAACAAGTAATTATGCGGCATTGACCGCATTAACTGAATTATTATGAATAATTCAGGTTAATAGAGAGACTAAAGTGAACAGACAGGAGATGAGAAAATAATTTGTTTTACTTAATGATAATAGATTCACCTGAGGAGAAAAGGGTGTTTGTGGTTATTTATGAAAAGTATAGATACTTGATGATGAAAGTAGCACATGATGTACTGAAGGATAATTTTCTGGCAGAGGATGCGGTACATGAAGCATTTATAAAAATTGCTCACAATATGCAGAATATACATGATGTAGAGTCAGTTGAGACAAAACGATATTTAATTATTGTCGCAAAGAATGCCGCCATAGACATATATAGATCAAGGAAGAAGATGAAGGAAAAATGTTTATCGATGAGTTGGGAGAAGATGCAGGTCCGATAACTTATCTGAAAACAGATATAGACAATGAAATATTAGATATATTGAAAAATTTGCCAGTTAAGTATAGAGATGTTTTTTTATTAAAGTATTCCAATCATATGAGTAATGCAGAGATATCGAAAATATTGAACATATCAGAAGGTACAATTAGACAGCGAATTGCCAGAGGAAAACTGATAATAAAAGAAGAGATAGAAAGATTGGAGGGAAAATAGTATGGGACAAATAGATGTAACAGATGCATGGCTTTATAAGTATATGTCCATCGTAGATGAAGCAATTATAAATGAAATCGAAAAGAATGTAGATTATGATTATGCTTTTTCTGATGAGTTCAATCGAAAAATGGAGAGGACAATCCGTAAAGAAAAATTCATACCATTTTGGAATTCAGTTTCTAAGTTTGGAAAAAGTGTGGCAATTTTTGCTTTAGTAATTGTTACTTCGTTATTTGCAGTTACTATGAGCGTAGAAGCATATCGTATTCAATTTTTTGAAACAGTTAAAACAATTTGGGAAGATTCGTTTTTCTACACTTACTTTACAGAAGAGAAAGACATTGGATTTCAGAAAAGAGAGTTTGAATATTTGCCGGATGGATATTATTTGATAGAAGAAATCAGTGATGGTAACATTAATACAACTATTTATCTAACGAAAGCGGAGAACAGATTATTATCGATCAACATCTAGTCAGTGATAATAGGCAGATTACCATGGACTTAGAATACAGTGAAGAAAAAGAAGTGGAAGTGAAGGGGTTACCACTCCTAATTTACAGATATGAAGATGGATTTGTAGGTGCATATTATGAATACCAAGAATCAGTGTTCATTTTGTCAGCAGATAAGATTTCCGATGATGAAATTATAAAGATTATAGAGGGAATCAACTAAATAAAGTTTGTGTGAGGAGGCCCAAGCAGAGCCTCCTTAAAAAAAAATATGTAACAAACAGGTAGGAGAAATTCGTTATTGTTATATGAGAAGGAAAATCACGAAGGAGGTATTGTATGAATTACTTAAAAAGGATTGGAAGGTTAGTTGCAATTTGTATTTGTGCTGTTTGTGTTGGAATCATACCAATTACGGCGCATGCTATGGAGGTCTCTGACAAACAGATACAGCGAGAATGGATTATATATCCTCATACGGAACAGAATTGACTATATCAGATTCAGGAGAAGCGAGTGTAACAGGTTTTGTTAGGGGAAAAAAAGGGGTAACGAATGCATACGTTAAAGTAACATTGCAGAAAAAGGTGTCTGGATCGTGGGTGTATGTGCAATCATGGGAATCTAGCGGTTCAGGAAGAAATGCAACTATAGCAGAGACTTATTCGGTATCTAGAGGAACATATAGGGTTGTCGCATTAATAAAAGCAGGGACAGAGAGTAAATCTCCGATATCGGCGGAAAGAACATATTAAAAGTTAATGACCTTCTCAAAAAATTGAACAGCAAAAAAATCTGAACAATGAAGAGGATGTATCTGATCAAATTAAAATAAGTTTAGCTAATTCAAGTATTGAAGCTACGTCATTAGAAAATACCATTATTATAGTGACGAATGATTCTATGTATGATATTACAGTAGGGGATGAATATTGGATAAGCAAACTAAATGGCGAACAATGGGAAGATATGCCCACAAATATTGTGTGGAATGATTTGGGAATACAAATTAGAGCTGGTTCATACCACGAATTTAATTGTAACTTGAATTTGTTTGGGAATTTTGATGAGGATGAAAAATATCGTATTACAAAAAAAGTGTATGTGAATCAAAAAGAATATACATTATATGCAGATTTTACAGTAAATTAGGTGTTAGAGTAGTGTAGAAAAAAGTCTATATACCGGTATATCAAGGTTTATTTTGTCGGTGGATAGTATTTCTGAGATGATGAAATTATAAAGATTATAGAGTAAATCAATTAAAAAGGAATAAAGCGAAGGAATTATTAAATGAAACAATGGAAGAATTGAATCTTTCTGAACAAATGAGTATTAATGGTGGAGGTATTAATGCCTCAATGGTTTGGTACAATTTATATGGTGCATTCGCAAAACATGGCTGTGCATATCCGGTAGGATATAAGTCTACTTGAAAAGAGCGAAATAGAGCCATCTGTAAAAGTAGCCAGCCAGATTGCGCGAGCTTTAGATAATTGTATCTATAAAATATTTGACTTGGATGAAACAGGAGAGTATTTGTGTACAGGCTGTGAATGTGATAATCGTCAGTAACTTGGTTCGCTGATAAAAATAGAAAAAGGGAGGTGAAGCTTTATGAACTACAGTAATCCTCAGAGGTATAAAAACGGAGATGGGGCTCGCTTTGAAAGTGAAAGAGTGAGTATAAAACAACAGAAAGAGAGATTGATACTATAAAAAAAAGTACTATCAATATTATTGGCTTTGGCAATTACGCTAGTGGGGGTGTGCCTGTGTTCGCTGATGGGAATTCTGTTAATGGAGTAAGGAGCCTAGAAACTCAGACGGAATTGCTTGAATATGCAACGAACGTATTTCCGAAGCATTTACATGCATTAGTGGAGATTGGAGATTTGAATGGTGCTGTAGAAGAGTATTCTCTTGGGGAACCCTTTACAGTATTTAACGTTGAGGAAAACACCAATTCGAGTTGTTTTCCAGTGTTACAAAACGAAGATATAGTTGCTATACTTGAAATTTCAGAAAATCATGGTGAATACAATTCTTCCTTATCAGTTTCTTTTGCCAGAGAGTTGGAAGATATTTTGAATAGTAATATGATGAAAAGTTGTTTCACTGATTAAAATGAAAAAGAGAGGTGAGATTTTATGTATTATAGTAATCCTCAGAGGTACAAAAATGGAGATAGATAATTGGCAGACTATGATTCTAATTTTTGAGGTAGTGTGTAGAATTTTCAAAAAACAAGGAGGAAAATATGGAGCGGTTTATTCGGAAATTATTTGGTTTAACCTTTAGTGCATTATTGGCAGTTGTTATGCTGTTTAGCTCGGTTACTGTATTTGCAGAAGAATATGATAGCAAGTATCCAAGTGAAAATGTAAATATCGCTAAAACACGAGCAGAAATGTTTCTAAATAGTGTGGGGAAACCTGCATTATTAGAAGAAGGTATTTTGTTAAAAAATTTGAACGGAGAATATGAAGCTGTATCGTTTAGTATGCCAGAGAATGGTTATATAATTGTGAATATAAAAGATTTAACTATTCCAGAGTTGAGTTTTGAAAACTCGAATCCTTACGATAATGTTAAAAATCCGATATATAATGGGGTACTAAGTTATTATAGCAAGGTTGGAGAAGAGTTTGTATCTTTAAAAGATAATTCAAGTGTTAGGATAGAACAGTTTGAAAATGTATATTCTAAAGAAGAGATTGCTGATAAAGAAGAATCAATTAGAACCCTAGAAAATACTTTGAAAAACCAATTGAGACATGTGAACATAGAAAGGTATATCAATGGTTCTCTAAAAACATGGTATATTTCAGGTGGACATTGTGGTTCAATAGCTAGTGCAATTTGTATGAGATATTATTATGACTATGTTAGCACAAACTATGTTCCAAGTGGGAGTATAGGGCAAAACGCTTTAATTGCTTTAATGCAACAGTATGTAGGTTCTGGTGGCACGACTTATAGTAATTTAGATAATGGCTTAGACAATTATTTTAATGCGAGAAATGTTAACAATAGTGCAAACGCTATAACTAGCTTTAGTTTTTCAAGAGTAAAGACTCAAATAAATAGGAGTAGACCGATTATTATCGGAACGACTAATCATCCTACATTTGGTGATCATTGGATTATTGGACATGGATATTTTACTAGCCCTGTTGATGGTAATTATGTGATTGTAAATAATGGATGGGGAAATAATAATGTTTGGATTGAACCAAGCACTACCTATTTAGACGGAACAATACATTTTACTAATTAAAGAGGTAGACTAGCTATGAAAAAGATATTTCATTTAATTGCTGTAACTATATCCCTTGTGCTTTTAGTAGGTTGTATTTCGAATAATTTAGGAGATGAAAAATCTATGAACCTAAAGATAGATGGGATAGAACAGATTACAGTATCAACTCAAACTACTGGACAGAAACAAGATGTTATAATAGAAAAAGAAAAATTTGAGGATTTGATAAGTAAACTTAATTCGTATTCGTTAAAAGAAATAACAGATGAAAAAGATAAAGGATGGCAGTATTTGATTAAAATAGAAAAAAAGGGGGGAGAAATTACTCTAATATCTTTTATGGATAATAAAGTCAAAGTGAATGACATCGTTTATGAAGTTAGAGATTACAATATTGATGACTTTTCATATCTGTTTGAGTGAATTTTGAAACGAACGTAAATACTATTATCCACTCATTTGATAGAGGATATAAAGTATTTATGTAATGAAGTAATAATTATAAAGTCAGGTCAAATTTTAAAAGTTGCACATTCAAATGAAATAGCATCATTAGCCTCTGGAAGAGTATACAAAATTCCAGAAAGAGAATTAAGCAATTTAAAGAGTCCCTTTTATATTGAAAACTATTTGATTCGAGATAATGAGAAAAATGAAAAAATTGTAAAAGTTTTATTATTAGGAGATATTAGCAACATGGAGAAATATAGTGCATGTGAGGTAGACATTGAGGATGGATATTTATTAATATTGAAAGAGAAGGAATTGCATGCTGAATAATATTTATGAATTTCAGAAAATACACCTACATACTCAACGTATTATGTATTTCTTACCGCTAGTATTTATATATTTTTTTCTATTACCGAATCATTATCAGCTATTAGTCAATGCAGATGAGTCTATCTTAATTAAGATATTTGATTCAGCACAGGAGTTTTTAATATTAATTGAAATCTGGTTTCAATATTTGGGATTTCGATGGATTCTTAGTCCAGAGTTAAAAGAAATTTCATATTGTAATATGCGTATTAAAAAGAATATGTGGTTTAGTAGTAATACGATTCTATCAGTAGTTTTATTCTTACCGTATGCCATTATTCTTGCATTAATAAGTGAAAAATACTTTTTTAATGTACCAGTTATATTTTTTCAATGTGTTTTAGCAGGTATAATGACATTTTTTCTGATGCACTTATTAAAATCTGCTTTAGGAGGTATGACAGTAATGATTGGCTATTATTTCTTATGTGTTAATCATGCTTTACCTCAAAAGTTTTCTATTATTGTATTGGGAATACTACCAGAAAATTATAGAATTAATTGGTATATCACTCAAATCATTTTTATAGTATTTTTTTTAATAGGAGTATTTTTGATGGAGAAGAACAAGTATGTTCAGTCTTAAAATGAACGAAAAACAGACCAATATTTAATTGCTTTACAATAGAAAGCAAAACTTTAAGGATTATTTAAATTTAGTAACTCTGTTTTATTAAATGGGAAAAGAGGTGATTCCATTGGGAATAACTGTATGAGGGATTTTATAAACTTAGTTGTATTTAACTTGCTTGAAACTATTTAGTAGTAGGAAGACTAACTATTAAAAGTCAAGCCTTAAAATGATATTTTTTGAATAAAGTACAGAAATGTATTTTAGATATATTTGGAACTCAGTTAGAGTTCCTTGAACCTTGAAAACTGTATGACAAAAA
>ENA-OQER01000621-OQER01000621.1-human-gut-metagenome-genome-assembly--contig:-NODE-621-length-18904-cov-7.731587_pt1 | contig 18904 bp, 26 predicted proteins | sample MGYA00242797_ERZ504639 | MGnify/ENA primary metagenome ERZ504639 (study PRJEB26092, sample SAMD00036306) | human gut metagenome | host: Homo sapiens | study: EMG produced TPA metagenomics assembly of...
ATTTTTATTTTGAGACCTTAGTGAAGACTTCATTAAATAATGAAGAGATTTTTATTTTAGCATGATTTTTTACTTTTTGTCCGAATAACATTTCTGCGATGACTAAATCTGTAGGAGTTGTAACTTTGATATTATTATAATCTCCCATAACGAGTTTTACTGCATGGCTAGTGCGACGAACAAGGCTAGCTTCATCAGTACCTAAGAAATTATCTTCTTGAGCTTTTTTATGAGCTTCAATTAAAATTTCTTTTTTAAATCCTTGTGGTGTTTGAATTGCCCATAATTTGTTTCTATCTGGTACTCGTTCAATAAAGCCCATTTCATTGATTTCAGCTGTAGTATCTTTTACAGGAACGGCACAAACAGCTGAACCAGATATCATGACTTCATTGATTACATTTTGGATTACTGTTTCAGAAATTAAAGGACGAGCAGCATCATGAACAAGTACGATATCAGAAGCAGGGTCTACTGCCATTAAGCCATTATAAACAGAATATTGACGTTCAGAACCACCTGCTACGATTTTGTAAGGTTTTAGTTTAGGAATTTTACTTAAGACTTTGCGAATAATTTCCATCTCATTGATATCGACAGCAATGATTAATTCATCAACACAATCACAACGAGAAAAAGTAAGTAGAGTTTGAATTAAGATTGGTTTACCTGAAAGCTCAGTGAAAATTTTGTTGAAGCCAAGTCCCATGCGTTTTCCTTGACCGGCTGCGGGAAAAATAACAGAAACCATAAGAATACCTCCTTAAAAAAAGACTACGAAGTATAAACCCCATAGTCTTTTCATAGTTTTTATTTTGGTTTGGCAAAAATCATACGTCCTGCTGCTGTCTGTAATACAGAAGTAACAACAACTTCTAATGTTTCATTGAGATGTTTATGACCACCTTCAACAACAATCATTGTACCGTCGTCTAAATAAGCAACACCTTGCCCTTGTTCTTTACCATCTTTTACTACAGTTACTACCATAGTTTCACCAGGAATAACTACTGGTTTTATAGCATTAGCTAATTCATTAATATTGAGAACTTGAACGCCTTGTAAATCAGCGACTTTGTTTAAATTAAAATCGTTAGTGATGATTTTAGCACCGATTTCTTGTCCTAAACGGATTAATTTGGAATCAACACCTGTAACATCATCATAATCGTGATGGTCGATTTTTACAAGCATATCAAATTCTGTTTGAATGCGTTTTAAGATATCCAGACCGCGTCTACCGCGTGTTCTTTTGAGTAAATCTGAAGAGTCAGCGATAAATTGTAATTCTTCCAATACGAAAACAGGGATTAATAAAGTACCTTCAATAAAACCTGTTTTGCAGATATCAGCAATTCTACATCAATAATAACACTTGTATCAAGTAATTTATATGATGGAGTGTTTAATTCTGTCTTTATTTTATCCACAGATGAATTATTATCATTTTTATTAGCGTCTTCTTTAATGCGAGAAGGTAATAATGCAATAATATCTTTTCGTTTCTTTATGGTAATATATAAACCTAAATAACCAAAGACAATACTGAAAATGATTGGAATGTAAGGACCGATTAAAGGAATTCTAGAGAATGCGACACCTAAAAGATTAGCAAGAATAAGACCGATAGCTAAACCTAAAACACCAGCGACAACATCATGTGTTGGCATTTTACTGAGCTGACGTTCTACCCATATAGAGAAGATACGTAACTTGTTTATACAATAAGAAGAAGAAATAAATCCAATAGAACCACCAATAATACCACCGATGAGAATAGATAGAGCATTCATCATAGTCATATCTAAAATATCGAGGTTAATTTGTAAAAATTCAGCACTAATAATATAGGCTAAAACAGGACTAGCAAACTCTAGTAAGGTTGCTCCGATGATAACAGCAAAGACTGTTATAAAAAATTTTAAAACTCTATTTAATAACACTGTTGAAATTAAACCCCCTTTACGAATGTGTTATAAATTTATTCTACTAAAATAATGAACAAAAGTCCATTAAGATTGCAAAATTATAATCAAATTATAATTTTTTAATCATAAACTCATAATATATTCAGATTGATTTTGAGAAACGATTTTAAAACCTAATTTTTTGTACATATTTACAGCATAATTATTCTTTTGCACGGATAGTGATATTTGAGTATAATTTTTTTTTGCCGTAAAAAAGTTAAAAAGTTTTTTAATAAAGAAGTACCAATACCTTTATTTCGATATTGAGGGTATATGGACATAGCTAGTTCAGGAATATTGTCATTTAGATGACCAAATCCTTGAATACAGCGTATCCATACAGCACCTACTATATAATTATCAACTTGGGCAATAAAACAATAATCATCTTTTTCTTTACCAAAATTATTTATATAACGCCATAAACTAGGTTCTTGAATTATTGTTCTAGGTGGAATTTGGTCAGTATCTGAAAGAAAAATTGCTTCATATAAAAAATCGGTTAATAAAGGAATTTCATTTTCTTTTATAGGACGAATTATTATATTCATGATAAAACCTCTAGTTAAGTGCAATTTTTAAGGCTTCACTTAAATAACGAACACCATGGATTTGTACATTTGAAGCAAAATGTTCAAGGCGTTCTAAGTTTTTGGCAGGTAAGATGATATTTGTAAAGCCCATGCGAATAGCTTCGCGAACTCTTATATCCGGTTGACTGACAGAGCGTACTTCGCCAGAAAGTCCGACCTCACCAAAGATAATAGTTTGAGGTTTGATACTTTGATTGCGAAAACTTGAAGCCATAGCACAGCAAAGAGCTAAATCGACAGCTGGGTCATCTATTTTTATGCCACCTGCTACTTTTACATATACATCACAAGTACCCATATTTAAATGTACGCGTTTTTCTAAGACTGCTAATAACAATTGAATTTTTTTGATATCTATAGAATCAGAAGTTCTGCGTGGCGGTACGTATGGTGTAGGGGCTACTAGAGATTGTATTTCTACTAAAAGAGGTCGAGTTCCTTCAAGGGCAGGTATGATTACTGTACCAGATTCATTGCTATTTTCTTCAGATAAAAACATTTTAGAAGCATCAGGAACATCGACAAGACCAGTTTCACGCATTTCAAAAATACCGATTTCATTAGTATTACCAAAGCGGTTTTTTACAGCACGTAAAACGCGATATTCAGCATTGCGTTCGCCTTCAAAATAAAGTACTGTGTCAACGATATGTTCAAGCACACGAGGGCCTGCAAGTGTGCCGTCTTTAGTTACATGACCAATGATGAAGATGGAGATATTATTTTGTTTAGCAATGCGAAGTAAGCTTACAGAACATTCACGTACTTGGCTGACGCTACCTGGCGCACTTTGGACATCAGGGCGAAAAATAGTTTGAATGGAGTCGATGATTAATAAATCAGGCTTTGTTTCAAGTACATGACGTTCAATGCGTTCTAAATCTGTTTCGCTTAGAACAAAGAGATTATCTTGAAGTGCATTTAATCTATCAGCTCGCATGCGAATTTGACGAGCACTTTCTTCACCTGTTACATATAAAACTTTATGGGTAGTAGCTACATTAGCACAAATACGCAAATTCAAACTGGATTTACCAACACCAGGGTCACCGACCATGAGGACAAGTGACCCTGGAATTATACCTCCACCTAAAACGCGGTTCATTTCTACAGAGCCAGCACTAAATCTAGGTAAATCTTCTGTAGCAATTTCTTTTATGGGTTTAGGTGAACTATTTGTTTTATTTGTACTAAGGCTAAAACCACGATTATTAGAAGGAGTAACTTCTTCTAATTCTTCAACTAAAGTATTCCACTGACCACAACCTGGGCATTTGCCAAGCCATTTAGGAACACTATAGCCACATTCTTGACATACATATAAGGTTTTGCGTTTAGCCATAATAAGTTTCCTTGTAATTTTTTTATTATTTGGATTTAATGTGTAAATATTTTTTGAGATATTTTGCCATGGATTTTACTAGCCAAATGATGGCGATTAAAAAATTTAAAGTAAAATTTTTTATGCGTTTTATCAAAGATTTTTCAGCTAAAAAAATTTTTTGTACTTTATTCATTATTTATTTGTAACCTCGAAATTATCTGTTAGATTTTCGATATTTTCTGTAGGCAATACATCATCAACTTTAAAAGTCAATTTATCATCAACACAATCTACAATTATTTTTTGCATGGATTTTATATTTTTTTGTAATAATTGTTCAGCAAGTGGGTCTTGAAGATAGCGTTGAACAGCACGTTTTAGCGGTCTAGCACCATAGATTGTATCAGTGCCATGTTTTAAGAGATAAGATTTTACTTCATCTTTGATGATTAATTCAATATCCATTTCAGCTAATCGCTTTTGAACATCATTTAATAATAAAGTAACGATTTGAGTCAATTCTTTATCAGTTAGTGGTTCAAAGATGATTATTTCATCAATACGATTGAGAAATTCTGGCTTGAATTGTCTTTTTACTTCGTCCATGACGATTTTTTTAGCATTTTGTTTAATCTGTTTATCTTCATTGACAGCAAAGCCCATGGTATTTGTCTTTTGTGGTTGCAGTTTAAAAGCACCTGCATTTGATGTCATGATGATGACTGTGTTTTTGAAATCAACAGTTCTGCCTTGGCTGTCAGTTAGGCGACCATCATCTAAGACTTGCAGAAGAATATTGAAAATATCTGGGTGGGCTTTTTCGATTTCGTCTAATAAAATAACAGCATATGGTTTGCGACGAACAGCGTCAGTTAATAGACCGCCTTCATCATAGCCGATATAACCTGGAGGAGCACCGAGCATACGAGATACTGTGTGTTTTTCCATATATTCGGACATATCAAAGCGTATCATGGCGGATTCATCACCGAAAATAGCTTCTGCCAATGAGCGTGCTAATTCTGTTTTACCTACACCAGTAGGGCCTAAAAATAAAAATGAACCTATAGGACGTTTTGGGTCTTTAAGTCCTGCTCTAGCACGACGAATGGCTTTAGCTACAGCGTTTACACCTTCATTTTGACCTACTACACGTTTATGAATTATATCTTCAATATGCAAAAGTCTATCTGCTTCTTTAGCTACTAATCTTTTTACAGGGATACCAGTCCAAAGAGTAGCGACATCGGCGATATCTTCTTCAGTTACAGCTATTTGAGCATTATTTTGTGTTTCCCATGCAGTTTTAGCAGTAGCTAATTCTTCTTTGATTTGTATTTCTTGGTCGCGGATAGTAGCTGCTAATTCATAATCTTGATTATCAATAGCTTTTTCTTTAGCTTTTTTCAAATCTTGAATTTTTTGTTCTAATTGTGAAATATTTGTAGGGATATTTACTGTTTTTAAGCGAACTTTAGCAGCTGCTTCGTCCATTAAATCAATGGCTTTATCTGGTAAAAATCTATCAGTGATATAGCGCTGAGATATTTTTACAGCAGCTTTGATAGCTTCATCTGTAATTTTAGCACAATGAAATTCTTCATATTTATTGCGAATGCCTTTTAAAATGCTGATAGCATCTTCAACGCTAGGTTCATTCACCATGATAGTTTGAAAACGTCGTTCAAGGGCAGAGTCTTTTTCAATATATTTTTTATACTCTTTTAAAGTAGTAGCACCAATTACTTGGATTTCTCCACGAGATAGAGCTGGTTTTAAAATATTAGCAGCGTCCATAGAGCCTTCAGCAGCACCTGCACCTACAAGAGTATGCATTTCATCAATGAATAAAATAATATTTTTATTTTCAATGATTTCATCAATGATTTTTTTGAGTCTATCTTCAAAATCACCGCGATATTTAGTGCCAGCAACTAAACTTGCCATATTTAAAGAAATAATGCGTTTAGAAGCTAAGACTTTAGGAATATTGCCATTGATTAAACGTTGAGCCAATCTTTCTGTAACAGCAGTTTTCCCCACACCTGGCTCACCAATGAGAATTGGATTGTTTTTAGTACGGCGAGATAAAATTTGAATTACACGTTCGATTTCACGATTGCGACCGATTACAGGATCGATTTTTTCTTCTCGTGCCAATATATTCAAATCTCTACCATATTTGTCTAATAGAGGTGTAGCAGAATTATTTTTTTGCTTGTTATCTTTGGTATTATTATCTTTTTTAGGAGATTTGTTTTCTTTAAAGACATTTAATTTAGGCATATCGTTTAAAGTATCTTCATTTAATAAATCCAAGATAGCATCATGGATAATATCTAAATCAGCGCCTAAAGAGATGAGAATTTCACAAGCTATACTTTCAGTATCGTAGATGATACCAAGTAAAATATGTTCAGTGCCAATATAATCATGCCCTAAAGCTTGGGCTTGTTCAACAGCATATTCCATGATAGTTTTAGCTTCAGGAGAATAGCCTATTTCTTCAGTTTCAAGATCGTCAAAATCTTCTTTTTCCACTAATTCATGAACTCTTTGTCTTACTGTATATAAATCTATACCTATAGAAGAGAGAGCTTTAGCAGCTACATTAGTACCTTCATGTAATAGACCAAGTAAGATATGTTCAGTGCCTACATGAGCATGTTTTAAATGTTTTGCTTCATATTGAGCTAATTTTAAGACTTTTATAGCAGATTGAGTAAAACGTCCTTGCATAAATAAATCCTTTCTGTAATTAAAATCAGCTCATAGATATATCTGGGGCTAATTCTTGCAATATTTTTCTGATGATATGAGCACGTTGTTTATCAATTTCTTGTGGTGTCATATTTTCATTTTGTTGTAAGTTTTGAATATAATTTTTTTGACTGGCAATCAATAAGATATTTAAAAGCTCTGGTTTTGTTTCATCAATGATATCAAGGTCAACGCCTAAGCGCACTTTACTTACTAAATCAAGCATTTCATTTTCTGAGATAAAACGAGCGTATTTTAAAATACCAAAAGAGCGCCATACACGATTAGCGAGTTTATCAGGGGAATAATTTAAAAGAGCTTTTCTTGCTTCGCGTTCATGGGAGATAATTTCAGTTACAGTACTATTGAGATTATCAATTAATTCTTGTTCTTTAAAGCCTAGAGTTAATTGATTATCTATTTGGAAAATATTACCTGCATTATCTTCGCCAAAGAAATTGCGGATAGCTAAGCCTAATTGTGGTGAAATGTTGACAATTTTTGATAATTGTTGAGTCATCACAAGTGCAGGTAAATGCAGTAAGACAGAAGCACGAAGACCTGTGCCTAAGTTAGTAGGGCAAGCTGTTAAATAGCCCATTTTTTCATCAAAGGCAATATTTAAATAAGCTTCAATGGCATCATCAATGGCAAAAGCTTTGGCTAAAGGTGTATTTAAATCTAAGCCTGAAGCCATACATTGAATGCGTAAATGGTCATCTTCATTTACCATGATAGCTACAGAAGCATCATTGCTCAAAATCAATAATCTATTTTCGGGGTTGGTCAATAACTTTTTACTGATGAGATGTTTTTCCACTAAAACTTGTTGTTCAAGATGAGTTAATTTATCAATTTCCAGATAGTCAAATTTTAAACCTGTAGCACTTTCTATGGCTGGAATTAAGCGAATGATTAATTCTTTGATTTGAGCTAAATCATTGATATTAGCGCGATTAGGAAATGGTAAATTTTTTAAATTACGAGCGAGGCGAACTCTGCTAGCTAAAACAATATCTGCTTCTTTACCTAAAGTAGTAAGCCAAGATAATTGAGGAGTGGTAAATTTAGGCATTTTGGTCAACTCCTTTATCTAAATTTTGTTTAGCATGTAATTGATTTTCTAAAACTTTAATGCGGTCGCGCAAAACAGCAGCTTGTTCATATTCTTCAGCTTCTACATATTTAGTTATCTGTTTGCGTAAATTTAAAATTTCTTGTTTTAAACTCAATGTGCCACCAGCGCGATTAGGAATTGCCGATATGGGTACTAGAGCCATGAATCGACGAAGTAAAGGTTCTAGGGCAAGGGCAAAAGTTTTATAACAATCACTGCAACCTATTTTGCCAGTTCTAGTAAAATCTTGATAACTCATATGGCAACTTGGGCAGATGAGAGGTTTTTTTAAATTATTTGTATCACTATGTTTAGTGGTTTTAGGTTCATGATTGAAAATTCCAGATAAAAAATCATTTATAGAGAATACATTTTTGTTTTTCAGCTAATAGGCCTAATTTTTGTAGCACAAAAATTCACAAAGATGATGTTCTATTTGTCCTTGACTGGTAATTTCAGTCACATAAATACTAGCTTCATGTTTATGGCATTCATCACATAACATAAAAAATGCCTCCTTTGTAAATTATTTATAAATAATCTAGCTAAAATTAGCCAAAGTCATAATTAATGATTTGATAAAAGATACACGTTCTTTAGCGTCTAATTTATCAAATACAGTGGAAAGCGTTTGCAAAAGCAAAGCTGCTTCACGTTTTTGGATTAATTCTCGTTTAAATAAATAATGAATGATATTATTGACTTCATCTAAAGTGATATCTTCATCTATTTTAGCTAATATATCTTGGTAAATTAAATCTTGTAGTGGAACTCTACCAATGCGAATAAAGCCACCAAGACCACGACGAGATTCGACAACGAAACCTTTGTCTTGAGTAAAACGTGTGCTTAGTACATAACTTATCTGTGAGGGAGCACAAGATATTTCATCGGCAATATCTGAGCGTTTTAATTCTACTTTGCGATTATGCTCAGCCGCCAGACGACGTAGGATATAATCTTCAATTAAGTCAGCTATATTGCTCATATTAATCACCTTTATTTTAAAAATTTTTATCACTAATTATATTATAATTTGACATTTTGACTTAAGCAAGTTTTTTATTTTTAGCCTAAAATTTCTCTATAAAGGGATTTAAAGTATTTTCGTTAATAATAAATAAAAGCATTCAATAGTTAGAGCAAAAATCTAATTATTAAATGCTTTTATTTTAATAATAAATACATATATTATTGTTCTCTAAAATTAATTTTACCTGTAACATCGTCCATAGAATCAACAATAGCAAGAGATTCTAAATGAACACCTTGAGCGCGTAAATCAGCGCCACCTTTTTGGAAGCCTTTTTCAATGACGATACCAGCACCAATAAGTTCAGCACCAGCGGATTTTACGATTTCGATAAGACCTTTTAAAGCATTTCCATTAGCTAAAAAGTCATCAATTAATAATACTTTATCTTCTTTAGTTAAGAATTTTTTAGAAACAATTACATCATAAACTTTATTATGAGTGAAAGATTCTACCTTACTTGTATATACGGCACCTGCAATATTTTTAGATTTACTTTTTTTAGCGAAAACTACAGGTACATCAAAAAAATCAGCAACAATGCAAGCAATACCTATACCAGAAGCTTCAATAGTGAGTATTTTTGTAATTTCTTCATTAGCGAATAATCGTTTAAATTCTTTACCTATTTCACGGAATAATTTGATATCCATTTGGTGATTTAAAAAGCTATCAACTTTTAAAACATTTCCTTCTCTAACGATACCATCTGTTTGTATTCTCTCTTCGAGTAATCGCATGCGACTTTTCCTCCTAAAAATTTTCCGTCTATAAATATATAAACTATATTTTACCTATTTTTTGCGATTGTTGCAAGATTTTTCTAATGGATATATAAGAAAAATAGGCTAGATTATATCTAACCTATTTAAATCTCAAAAAAATATATATAGATGACTTATTTTTGTTTATTTAATAAAGCCATAGCAATTTTTTCGCTAGTGATAGGAAGTTCTTTGAACCAAACGCCAGTAGCATTGTAAATCGCATGAGCTAATGCCGGTGAAGGTGTATTGATAACGATTTCACCGATGGATTTTGCACCAAATGGACCAGATTGTTCATAGCTGTTAGCAAATTCCACGCGAAGTTTACCCATATCAAGACGAGATGGCACTTTATATTGCATAAAGGAATTTTCAGCGAGAACACCTTTTTTGTTGTAAGTTACATCTTCATATAATGCCATGCCGATACCTTGAACGATACCACCTTCTGTTTGTACACGTGCAAGATTTGGATTGATTGGAGTACCGCAGTCAACTACAGCACAGTAATCAAGGATTTCTACATGACCTGTTTCTTTATCAAGTTCTATTTCTACCATGCCAGCCATAAATGGTGGTGGAGATGATGGCATAGAATTTGATTCAGTATGTTGAAGTGATTGAGTTGCACCGCACATAGAACTTACAGCTATATCATTTAAAGAAACGCTTTCATTTGTATGCATATTGATTACAGATTTACCATCAAAATCAACATCATCAATAGAACATTTGAGCATATTAGCACCAAATGCTTTGATTTTAGTGATTAAGCCAAGAGCAGTTTTTTCTACAGCTTTACCAGTTACATAAGTTGTACTAGATGCATAAGAACCAGAATCATAAGGTGTTGCATCTGTATCAGCTGCGATTACAGAGATATTTTCTAATGGACACATCAATACTTCTGCTGCTATTTGAGCTAAGATAGTATCACAGCCTGTACCCATATCAGCAGAACTGATGGATAAAGTGTAAATTCCTTCATCATTTAATTTTAATGTAGCAGAACCAACGTCAACACATGTGATACCAGAGCCTTGCATTGCCATAGCCATACCAACACTGCGGATTTTGCCATTGCCCATATCACGAGCAGGATATTTTTCGTCCCAGCCAATCATTTCTTTACAGCGAGTTACACAGCGGTCAAGTGTACAGCTTGTAGCAGTTTCACCATAATAAGCTGGCATAACGTCGCCTTCTTTGACAAGGTTCATTTCACGAAGTTTTACAGGGTCAATATTTAATTTGCTAGCAAGTTCATTAACAGCACTTTCTACAGCGAAAATACCCTGAGTTGCACCATAGCCACGATAAGCACCAGCACTCATTACATTTGTATATACTACATCATAAGCAAATTTAAATGCTTTTAAACCACGATAAAGTGGAATGGATTTATGACCAGATAAGCCAACAGTCGTTGGACCATGTTCACCATAAGCACCAGTATTAGAGAGTGTATATACATCTATAGCTTGGATTTTACCTTCTTTTGTAGCACCAATTCGCACGGAAACTTCCATTTCATGGCGAGGTGTAGAAGCTATTTGACATTCTGTACGAGTGAAAATCATTTTGGAAGGTTTTCCTGTTTTATAAGTTACAAAAGCAGGGAAAACTTCAGATACTACAGTTTGTTTTGCACCAAACCGCCACCAATACGAGGTTTTGTTACACGAATTTTTGATTGAGAAATATCAAGAGCGTGAGCTACGATACGGCGAACATGGAATACAATTTGCGTAGAGCTTATGATATTTAAGCGATTATAAGTATCCATGTAGCAGTATGTGCAGAATGGTTCCATCATAGCTTGCTGACAAGCTTTTGTATGATAAGTTCCTTCAACTGCAACATCGCAATTTTTTAATACTTCATCAACATCGCCTTCACCTTCAGAGCCACAAGCACAGAGATTGCGTTTATTATCTGCACCGACAGGAGCAAGAGAACGCCATGTATCTTCAGGATGAACGAGAATTTTATTATCTTTAGATTTACGGAAATCTAATAATGGTTCTAAAACTTGATATTGAACTTTGATTAATTTTAAAGCTTTATCTACAGCTTGTTCATTTTCCCCAGCAACGATAGCTACAGGGTCACCAACATAGCGAACATGTTTATCTAAAATCAAACGGTCATAAGGGCTAGGTTCAGGATAAGTCTGACCTGCATAGTGAAGCGTTTTTGAGATACATCTTGATAAGTGAAAATAGCTTCGATACCAGGAACTTTACTAGCTATAGTTGTATTGATATTTTCAATGATAGCATTGGCATGAGGACTGCGTAAAACTTTTACAATCAAGCAATCTTTTGGTGCAACATCATCAAGATATACAGGTTTACCTGTAACAAGAGACATAGCATCAGATTTCATGATAGGTTGATTGACATATTTTAAATTATCTAAATTAGTCATGCTTGTTCCTCCGTTTTACCATTTTTATAATCTAAAAAGGCACGAATACCACGAAGTTGACCTTCATAACCAGAACAACGGCAGAGATTACCAGCTAAATATTCAAGAATTTCTTCATCGGAAGGATTAGGATTTTCTCTAAATAAAGCAATGGCATTCATGATGAAACCTGGATTGCAAAAACCGCATTGTTCTGCACCTTGATTGGCAATGAAAGCACCAAATTCACGAGCTTCTTCTTGGAGTCCTTCAAGTGTAGTTATATGCTTGCCATCAACACGAGCAGCGAGCATAGAGCAAGATAATACAGGTTTATCTTCAACAAATAAAGTACAAAGCCCACAGTTTGAAGTGTCGCAACCACGTTTTACGCTACTACAGCCATGTTTGCGGACAAAATCTATCAATAATGTATCAGCTGAAATTTCTTCACTGATTTTTTTCCCATTGAGCCATACGTTTAAAATCATTAAGCATTTCCTCCTATAGATACTAAAGCACGTTTGACTAAAACATATGCTAAATGTTTGCGATATTGTGCAGAACCACGAATATTAGAGTCTGTTTTTACATTATCTTTTACATAATTTGCAAATGCTTCAATAGTTTCAGGTGATACTTTTTCACCTAAGATATTTTCTTCATCAGCAATGATTACTGCACGATGAGGAGTAGCACCTATTACAGCTTGCCATTTGTCATGAAGTTTAGATACAGCAACAGCCAATACAGGAAAATCTGTTTTTGTCTGTCTATGTGATAAATATGCACAATTTAAAGCAGTTTTTTTCACAATGATATTGACTAAAACATCATTATCATAAGGCATTTTAGCAAATTCACTGATAGGAATGATACCTGCATGATGAAGTTCTACATAAGCATCAAGAGCCATAAATACAGTCAATACATCAGAAAATCCATAACGACCATAGATACTACCACCAACAGTAGCAAGATTTCTAAATTGTACACCGACAATATGACACATAGCTTCTTTCATGCTGTTATTAGTATATTGATTTAAACCAGCATGAAGTTCTAAATCGCGTAATGTTGTCATAGCACCGATTTTAAATTCTGTATCAGTTTCTTCGATAGTATCTAAATTTAAACCAGATAAATCAATAGCGATATTTACATTACCAGTTTGCATTTTCAACCATAACATACCGCCAATGATGCGATTAGTCTTTTTTTGATTTAATTCATAAGCTTCTTCTATAGAGGATACTTTGCGAAATTCTTTGATTGTAAGCACAAAATGCTCTCCTTTCCTTGCTCAAAAAAAGCTATCCGGCAAAATATGTCAGATAGCTTGTAGGTTATTCTTGTGATATTAAACAAGTCCAACCATCTTTTTGTTCTACTTTGCCTTCCTTCATTAAATGTCCTAATGCACGTTTAAAGGCAGATTTACTGATACCAAAGCGTTCACGAATAACTTCAGAAGCGGTTTCATCACAATAAGGCATTTTGCCACCTCGAGCCATAAGTGTATCATAAAGCATTTGAGCATCAAGATTAATAGCTTTTTCTTTGATTGGTCGCATAGAAACATTGATACGACCATCATCACGAATAAAAGTAATACGTGTAGTTAAAGTCTGTCCAACACGTGGCTTAGTAGTCATTTCACGCTTATCTAAAAAAGCGATAAAACGTTCGTCTGTGAAGATAAAAGCACCTTGTTCTGTAAAATTATAAACAGAGCCAGAAACCATATCGCCGACTTTTACATTGTCAGCAGGACGAGAAGCACGACGAATTTCATCTTCAACTTTCATAGTCATAGCTAATCGACCAGATTTATCTGTGTATAATTTTGCCCAAACGACTTCGCCTACTTGTAATTTTCCTCGCATACCAGCATATGGCATAAAGATACCACGTTCAGCACCGACATCTAAAAATGCACCATCACGGCTAGTATTGATTACTTTTAAACGAGCAATCTGTCCTTCACGCATTCTAGGAGTTCTCATACTGGCAGTAAGTCGTCCATGTGGGTCTTTATATAAAAACACAGATACTTTATCGCCAGGCTTTACAGGAGCGGTTTGTTGTAATTTATGCAACAAAATATCATCACTAGTATTGCCTGTTTGGGCATCTAAAAATGCGCCCATTTCACCAACACGTGCGACTTTCATAGTTACTACAGTACTTGGTTGATATTTTTTGTTGTTTTTCTATCAATATATTTATTTAACCTCGTTGTTTAATCTTCGTATTCAACAGTAGGAGCTTCGCCCCATAAGCTTTCTAGACCATAGAAACGACGAGCTTCTTCAGTGAAGATATGAGCAACGCAATTTCCAAAGTCTAATAATATCCATTCAGCATTTTGATATCCTTCTTTATGCAAGAATTCTTCACCAGCTTGAGTCATTTCATCTTCAATATTGTCAGCTATAGCACGAACTTGAGTTGCTGTAGTAGCACTACATACGATGAAATAATCAGTAGTAGTAGTTAAATCATGCATATTCATAATCATAATATCTAATGCTTTTTTATCGCTAGCAGCTTTTGCTATTAATTGGCTTTTTTCTTGAGAAGTTAAGGTCATATAAACACTTGCCTTTCTATAATAATTTATTTATGGTTATTCCTCAGCGGTATCTTCTGGAACTGGAGGGAACATATCATTTATTTCTTGTTCCACGCGGGCATTATCTGGTACCCAATCGCCAGTTGGAGTGAGATTACCTGGAAGCATTTTAATTTTTATTTCTGTAGTGCTAAGAGTATCTAATAAATTTATCAGATTAGAAATATCTAAAATGTTAATATTAGTATCAATATTATTTTCCCAAATATCAAGAATTGTTGGCAATGTAGGAATTGTTTCCAAGGACATCATTTTTTCAAATAAAGCTTTGGCAAATTTTTGCTGACGTTGAATACGACCAATATCACCTAAATCATCATTGCGGAAGATGAGATATTGTTGAGACATATCGCCAGTTAAATGTTGATATCCTTGAGTGAGATGGACGGAAGTGCACTTACAGGGTCTTCATAATCCATATTATTTTCTACATATAAATTAATTCCACCAATAGTATCTACAAATTTAGCTATACTTTTACGGTCTAAGGCTACATATTGAGTTATTGGTATATTTAATAATTGGGAAACAGTATTGACTGTCAAAGGTGCACCACCATAATAATAAGTGAAGCTGAGATATTCTGGGTCTTTGCGACCATCTATAGAGGTCTTGATTGTTCTAGGTAGAGATAAGAAACGTATTTCCCCATTAGTATGATCCATACTTACGAGCATGAGAGCATCTGCATAACGACCAGATTCAGCAATACCTTCAACAGGTTTATCATCTATACCAATGAATAAAATATTAGTGTAATTTTCAAAACGTTTATCAGTGAATTGCGGTGGAATAGGTGGTTTTTGTGGTTTGCTAGGATGTGCTTCTTGGTATTGAGCATATTTAAAACTACCCCAAGAATAAATTTCAGAAATTACAATATATGAGCCATATACAATGCTAGATAAAAGTATAAGTACAAGCAATAAACGACCAAAGCGTATACGTTTAATAAGTGGCTTTTTCGTTTTTCTATTCGTAGTTTTTGTTGAAGTTTTAATCTTTTTTGAGGGCATATTATAATTCTCGTTGGAGGAGAATTTCATTACGCGCAGCTACTGTATATGGGTGAATAGTATGTCCTTTACGCATAATAAATAATATGGATTGGTTAAAAGCACTTATCATAACAGTATCAAGGTCTTGTGTCATGGCTTGTTTGCGAAGTTATCTAAGCCTTCAAATTTACGATGAGGTTCTATCATATCGGCAAGATAAACTATTTTGTCGAGTTTAGACATATTAGCTCCGCCAACAGTATGAGAAGCGATAGCTTTTAAAATAGCAGTATCATGAACATCATATTTTTCTTTAGCAATAGCAGTGCCGAGTGGGGCATGCATTAAAATAGGTAATTGACGGTCAATATCTGTAATATAGAGATGACGTTTTTCACATTCAGCAATTAAATCTTCGGTTGCAAACTCACGTGCACAATCGTGCAATAAGCCAGCAATAGCAGCTTGTTCTTCATCTACGCCAAATCGTTTTGCCAAGATGATGGCAGTATCCATTACCCCAAGACAGTGAGCATAACGATTAGGTTTCAAATTTGATTGTAAAATAGTTTGCATTTGATTAATATCCACAAGAAACTCCTTCTTTATCCTAGATTAAAATAAATTTTATTAATGTAAATATTTATTTCTAAATATATTTTAATATATTTAGCTTAAAAATCAAATAGTTAAAATAAAAAAACTGCCAGTAAGGCAGTTTTCACTAAAGATATGAGTAATCAATAAGCCGAGTTTTGTTCCACTTGCGTGGTGATAATCATTTATCTGGACTTATAGTTACCTATAAGCTCTAGCGACACAACCCGGAAGGCTCAGCGGGCCACTTCATCCCTTCCCTATTCGGTCTTGCTCCATGTGGGGTTTACCTAGCCATACAGTCACCTGCATGCTGGTGCGCTCTTACCGCACCTTTCCACCCTTACCTGTATACACAGGCGGTTTAAGTTTCTATAGCACTTTCCCTGAGGTCACCCTCGCTGGACGTTATCCAGCACATTGCCCTGTGGAGCCCGGACTTTCCTCATATACAAAAAAGTATACGCGATTATCTTTCATACTCATGTCTTTAGCTATTAGATTATAGCATTGATTTTTACTGTGGTCAAATATTTTGGCGACAATATTCGTACATAATCATCGAACCAGCATTTGCCACGTTTAATGATTCAGCATCGCCTTTCATCGGAATGTATATTTTAGCATTGCATTTGTCTAATAAATTATCAGAAACACCATTGGCTTCATTGCCTAAAATAATAGCACAATCTTGAGGATAGGAAATATCCCATGAAGCTTTGGCACTATTATCTAAAGCTGTAGCATAAAGTGTTAAATTATGATTTTGACAAAAAGATAATAAATCTTGTTCAGAAATTTTAGTGATTATAGGGAGATTGAATAAAGAACCCATCGCAGAACGTACTACTTTTGGGGAATAAATATCGGCTGTTCCATTTAGGCAGATAATGGCTTTTACACCCATAGCATCAGCTGTGCGAATGATGGTGCCGATATTTCCAGGGTCTTGTAATCTATCTAAAATCAGATAAAGTCCTGATTTATTTATTGTAGCTAAATCATTTAAATTGTGATTTTGTATAGGTAAAATCAACATTAATCCCTGTGGAGATTGAGTATCGCTGATTTTTTGATAAATATGTTCAGGAACTTCAAAACAAGGACATTTTAATTGTTCTAAAATGGATTTTCCGCGTTCATTTGTAAAGGCTTTTTGTGTGAAAAAACACATTTGCACGGAAATATTTTTGGCAATAACCATTTCAGCATTGCGAATACCTTCTAATATAAATAATTGGTATTTGTCGCGATATTTTTTTTGTTGGAGGCTAAAAGCATTTTGACTTTGGCATTAGTTAGACTTGTGATTAGCTCCATTATTTTTCTAGAGCCTCCAAGCCATTGATACTTTCATTGCTACCAACAACGATAGCGATATCATTTTCGAGTAATACTTCTGTAGGAAGTGGAGAAATGATTAAATTATCATGACGTTTGATAGCAACAACGTTTAAGCCATATTTAGCACGGATATTTGATTCGCTGAGTGTTTTATTGCGGATAGCTTTTGGCACAGCGATTTCCACGATACTGAATTTTGGTGATAATTCAATATAATCCATGATATTTGTAGAAGCAAGGTTATAAGCAACGCGACGAGCCATATCTCGCTCTGGAGCAACAATGCGGTTAGCTCCGATTTTTTCTAATACTTTAATTTGCAATGGACTTTTAGCGATAGCTACGATATAAGGAACACCGATTTCTTTTAATTGAAGTGTAGTCATGATATTAGCTTCAGTATCATCACCAATAGCCACGATTACAACATCAAAATTTAAAATACCTAAAGAGCGAAGTGCTTCTTCATCTGTAGTATCTGCCTGGACTACATGAGTTACTTCATGGCTAAAGTCTTGGACTTTTTCCATATCTTTATCAATAGCAAGAACATCATAGCCCATTTCATGAAGAGATTTAGCGATATTTCTACCAAATCTACCAAGACCGACTACGGCAAATTGACGTTCATTTTGCGGAGAAAATTTCATAATAAAAGCTCCTTTATTTAATCTATTATGTTATATTTTTGTTTTAGCTTAAGGATAATTCTTTGAGTGCAAATTTAATAATATCTTCTGTATTGGTCATATTGCCAGCTTTTTTGAGTACAGAATTGATTTCTGGTTTTGTATAGCCAAGAGAAAGAAGGGCTTGTGTTGCTTCTTCATACATATCTATTTTTTCATCTTCGCTAGGTGTATCAATCAAGATTGCTTGGTCTAAAATTTCATCAGAAATACTTAAGTTGAGTTCAGTTAATTTATCTTTTAATTCTAAAACAATGCGTTCAGCTGTTTTCTTGCCAATTCCAGGGGCATTTGTGAGTAGGCTGACTTGTTTATTTTGGATAGCCAGATGAGTTTTTCACTAGAAAGACTAGAGAGCAGACCAAGCCCAGCTTTAGGACCAATCTTAGATACGGAAATTAATTTGCAAAAGACATCATATTCTAATTGATTGATGAAACCATATAATAACATGGCATCTTCACGCACGCTTAAATAAGTAAAGAGTTTAATTTCTTCATTTATTTTTAATTTTGCACGTGTGCTAGTGCTGATAAATACGCGATAGCCGACACCATGAACATCAATAAAGCAAAAATCACTGGCAATAAAAGTGACTTTTCCTTGTAAATATCCTATCATAAAATCTTTCCTTGTTAATTTTATTTTATTATATTAATTTAATTTAT
>ENA-OQER01000622-OQER01000622.1-human-gut-metagenome-genome-assembly--contig:-NODE-622-length-18891-cov-8.471328_pt1 | contig 18891 bp, 21 predicted proteins | sample MGYA00242797_ERZ504639 | MGnify/ENA primary metagenome ERZ504639 (study PRJEB26092, sample SAMD00036306) | human gut metagenome | host: Homo sapiens | study: EMG produced TPA metagenomics assembly of...
ATTTTTATTCAGATTTAGGAAAACATAAAATCGGAAGTTATTATGGATTTTTATTATTTATAAAACTAATTATTGAACAGAAGCGTTTGAATGATTTTACGAGAATAAGGGGAACTTTTGAAGACTTTATTTACCAATATAGTTTTTTAATACAACAAATTGTAAGGAAATATAGACAGAGTAAAAAAGCATATGAGCATATATCAAAATTTTATAAATGTATAATGGATTTATTAATAGAAAATAATAACTTGGATATTGCTCAAATTGCAAAAGAAATAATAAAAAATGAAGAATTTATGTATTTAAAAGTAGATCTTGTAGATAATGAAGAAGTTCAAATAAAAGGTAATTTTTCTAGAGGAAAAAAACAACAAATAAAATTAAAAACATTTGTAAAATCAATACCTAGATGTCCTATTTGTAATGGTTATTTAAGCACAAAATCAACATCAGTAGATCATATACAAAGAAAACGAGATGGAGGAAATAATTCAATCGATAATGGACAATTAACACATATTTATTGTAATACTACATATAAAAATTAAATTTTATTTGTGGTAAAATTTTAATAAAATATAATAGCAAGTTGTTAAAGAGTTATTTACTAGATTTAGTAGATAACTCTTTTTATGTTAAAATAAGTGTACTAAATAAAATAATAAGAGGTAATCATGGAGAATATGAATAAGAATATTGCCTATGAGCATATAGATTTTTCGGAGATAACGAAGGTGCGTTTTTGTACTTTGGTGGAAAAATGCAATTATATACCTAATCATTGGCATCAATCCATAGAGTTTATTTATCTAATCAAAGGTGAAAGATTGGCAACTATAGAAAATAAATCGTTTTTGCTTCATGATGGTGATTGTGTTTTAGTCAATGCAAATGCTATTCACTCTATGAAATTAATGGAAACAAATACGATTATTTTGTTGCAAATTCCTATAGATTTTTTAGAGCAGTTTGTACCAGATATACAAGAGATTATATTTGTACTCAATGATAGTAAAAATACACCAAGAAAACAGGAATGTTTAAATAAGGTAAAATCTATATTATTGGAAATGAAAAGAGTTTATGATGCAAAGGAAGATGGATTTTTATTGAAGTTTAATAGTTTATTGTTTTCGTTGTTGTTTGAATTGAAGACTCATTTTAGTGTGAAAATGATGAATGTCAATGTAGGTCAAAGGAAAAAAGATTTAGCTAGATTGAATATAATTTTAAAATATTTGCAAGAGAACTATAAGCAAAATATAGCTTTAGAGGATATAGCCAAATTAGTGCATTTTCAGACGAATTATTTTTGTAGATTTTTTAAAAAGCATATGGGTGTAACTTTTATCGAGTATCAAAATCAAGTGAAATTAGCTTATGTTTATCGAGATTTAATCAATACAAAAGATAGTTTGTCTATGATTTTATCAAGACATGGTTTTAATAATTATAAATTATTTAGGACTTTGTTTAAAAAGCATTTTGGCGATACACCAATGAAGGTGCGTAAACATATTGTTGAGCAAGATTGATAGTTGGTTGGTGGTGAAGTGATGAAAAATTATTTTAAATATTTTTTGAGTATATGTTTTATCATCGGTTTATGTTTGCATAGTGAATTTGTTTTTGCTGAAAGTTTGAAGGGTAATGCCCTAAAACAAGGCGATTGTATAGGTATAGTAGCACCTGCTTCAGGTATTGAAGATATGAATATAGCTGACGCTATCAATAAATTGCAAAATTGGGGTTATAAGGTGAAATTATCGTCGAATTTGTATCAGCAATCAGGATATTTAGCTGGTAGCGACCAAATGAGAGCTGAAGATTTAAATAATTTTTTTGCTGATGATGAAGTTGATGCGATACTTTGTCTTCGTGGCGGTTATGGTAGCGGTAGAATACTTGATTTATTGAATTATGAAATGATAAAACAGCACCCTAAAATGGTGATTGGCTATAGTGATATAACGGCATTGCATATGGCATTAATAAAAAAAGCGGATTTAGTGCCAGTGCATGGGGCTATGGTTATAGATATCAACGATAATGGCTATAATTATACAGATAATCAATTAAAATTGGGTATGGCAAATGAAAGTTTAGGTATGAATAATGAATTTGTTTTGCCAAGCAATCATAAATTAAAAGTATTAAAAGAAGGTTATGCTAAAGGTAAAATCATTGGCGGTAATTTATCTGTATTAGCTTCTTTATCTGGCAGTGAATATCAGCCAAATGGTGAAAATTGTATTTTATTCATTGAAGAAGTCAGCGAAGACTCTTATGTAATAGATAGATGTTTTCAGCAATTATGGCAAAGTGGAGTGTTAAAGCAAGTGAAGGCTTAATCATTGGCAATATGCGAAGATGTGAACCAACAGAGCCGACACAATTTGATTATTCTGTAATGCAGGTAATCAAGCAATATGTAGATAAAGCTAATATTCCTGTAGTCTATGATATGCCAGTAGGTCATGGAGCGATAAATGGATTTTTGCCTTTGAATGTAGAAATAACACTTGATGCAAATACAGCTAATCCGCAGATAATTTTTAATGAAAGTTATGTAAAATAAAAAAAGAGTAGTTTGATAAATATAATATCAAACTACTTTTTTTGAAGATTTTTATAAAATTTCTTTTAATGTATCAATAGATGATTGTGGTGTTGCCCAGCTAGTGGCAAAACGCACTACTGTACGTGTATCGTCATATTTTTCCCAGAAACTACAGCTGATTTTTTGGCGGAGTTCTTTTAATTTAGTATCTTCTAAAATGATGAATTGCTGGTTAGTATCTGTTTCTAAGAAGAATTTATAATTTTTTTCTTTGAAGATAGCTTTTAATTGTTCAGCTTTTTCAATGGCATTTTTAGCGATTTTAAGATAGAGATTATCGGTAAATAAGTATCAAATTGAATACCAAGTAGTCTACCTTTAGCAAGTAATGCGCCATGTTGTTTGATGATAGTGAAGAAATGAGGTATTAAATTTGGTTTTGTGATTACTACTGCTTCGCCGAATAATGCACCAACTTTTGTACCACCAATATAAAATACATCACAATATTTAGCGATATCTTGCATAGTAACATCAGTATTTAAAGAAGCAAGACCATAGCCAAGTCTAGCGCCATCTAAAAATAACGGTAGATTGTATTTGTGGCAGATAGCGGATAAATCAGCTAATTCTTGTTTAGTATATAAAGTACCCCATTCAGTAGGGTGGGAGATATATACAGCTCCAGGAATAGTCATATGTTCAAAACTTTCATCACCATAAAATTTAGTGAGATATTTTTCTACTTCACTGGCTTTGAGTTTGCCTTCTTCTTGTGGTAAAGTGATGACTTTATGTCCACCAAATTCAATAGCACCAGCTTCATGAAGTTCTATATGAGCGCTATCTACGCCGATGACACCTTCGTATGATTTTAATAGACCATCGATTACAGTAGCATTTGTCTGTGTACCACCAACGAGAAAATGAACTTGTGCTTCAGGACAGTTGCAAGCTTGACGGATTTTTTCGCGAGCAGATTCGCAATATGTATCATTGCCATAACCAGGAGTTTGTTCAAAATTAGTAGTTACAAGTTTTTCTAAAATAGAGGAATGTGCTCCTTCTAAATAATCGCTGTCAAAATATAACATCATATCACCCTTTTATATAAAATTAAATAATCTATATTATATCGTAAAGAAATAAAAAATGAATATTTAAAGTTATTGTCAATTTTCTATGTTATATGTTATGATAATAAATCATATAGAAATAGTATGAAAGGTGGTGTGATTATGAATGGCGATTTTTGGCAATCATTTTTGATGATAAGTGATATATATACGGTAGGATTTTTGATTTTATTATGTATTTTCTTTGGCATTATTCATTATCTCTATCGCAAACGTAAAATGGATTTTTCCTTAGTGGTATTAATTGGTATGGGTCTTGGCTGTATTTTAGGTATACTCATGCAGTATATGGCAGGTTTTCCTAATGACCCAATGAAGATTACTTTTATTAAAGAAACAACGAATTGGTTACAATTATTTGGCAATGGTTATATTGATTTAATCAAAATGATAGTAGTACCACTTGTAATAGTTTCTATCGCTCATGTCATTGTGAATATGAAATCTGAGCAAAAAATGAGCCGTTTAGTGAAGAAAACTATTTTAGTTACAATGTCTATGGTAGCTGTAGCTTCTATAGTTGGTATAGCTTTCGGTATTTTCTTCAATGTTGGTGGCGATGCTTTGACAAATGTGGCAACAGAGGCAAAAGCGAAAGAAATTGTTTCTGTAGCGACTACACTTAGAGGGCTGATACCAGGGAATTTAGTTGATGCTATGGTAAAAAATAATATCATTGGCATGGTTATTTTTGGAGCATTTTTAGGTAGAGCTATTTGGTGGATAAAAGCTGATGAGCCAAAAGTTGAGGAATTTATGCGCAAATTAGTCAATGGTTTGCATAAAGCTTTGATGAATATGGCGCTTTTGATTTTAGATTATATGCCATGGGCAGTAATTGCATTACTAGCTAATACTATTGCGCAAAAAGGTTTAGATAGTATTTTAAGTGTAGTACATTTTATTTTTGTATTGTATTTAGCGATTATTGCACAGTTTATTATTCAGTTGATAGCATTGAGTGTAAATGGCATAAATCCTATTGTGTACATGAAAAAATCATTGGCTCTGCTCATTTTAGCCTTTACTTCTCGTTCTAGTGTAGGGTGCTTGCCTGTTACGATTGAAACTTTGACGTAAAAATTAGGTGTAAATCAAGCAACAGCAAGTTTTGTAGCTGGTTTTGGTACAACGGCAGGTATGCAAGGTTGTGCAGGAATTTTTCCTTCGTTATTAATTGTCTATGTATGCCATTTGACAGGAACAGCTATGGATTTTAGCATGATCGTCATGACGATAATCGTAGTAACGTTAGGTTCACTTGGTATAGCAGGTATTCCAGGAACTGCGACAATGGCAGCGTCTGTAGGTTTATCTGGCGTAGGTATGGCGTCTTCTTTTAGTTTGATTGGCCCAATTTTGGCTATAGACCCATTGATTGATATGGCTAGAACTATGTTGAATGTATCTGGCTCAGTAACGAATGCTTTGATTATTGATAAAAGATTAGGTAATTTAGATGAAAATATATATAATGAAATAAATAAAAATTAGTATGTGAATTTGTCAAAGAGGTGATATATTATAAATTTCTTGTAATATATTGCCTTTTTGCTTATTTTGCGATATTTTTTTTATAGAGGATATAATTAATTTTTTAATAGAAAGGTTGGCGTAATACGATGGAGCAGAAAATATACGATAATTATATAAATATTTTAAAAGAGGAATTAGTGCCAGCTTTGGGATGTACTGAACCTATTGCTATAGCTTATGCTGGTGCTAAAGCTCGTGAAATTTTGGGAACATTTCCACAAAAAGTAATAGTAAAATGTAGTGGTAATATCATTAAAAATGTAAAAGGCGTAACAGTTCCAAATTCTGGCGATTTAAAGGGCATTGATACTGCAGCGCTACTCGGTATTATCGGTGGTAATGCTGATATGCAATTAGAAGTTTTAGAATCTGTAACTGATGAAGATAGAGTAAAATTAAGACAGTTATTAAAAGCTAAAATCTGTAGTTGTGATTTAGTGGAAAATACAGACAATCTATATATAGATATAACAGTAGTAGCAAATGAACATAAAGCTCAAGTCATTGTATCTGATTATCATACTAATATCATAAGAATAGTAAAAGATGATGAAGTATTATATGATAAAGTGAATAAAATAGATAATCAAGCTGATAAAATCGAAGCGGATAGAAATTTATTAAATGTAAAAGATATTATTGAATTTGCTGATACTGTAAATTTAGAAGATGTACAAGATATATTATCAAGACAGATAAATTGTAATATGGCTATTGCGAGAGAAGGTATAAAAAATAATTTTGGTGCTAATGTAGGGCTTAATTTATTAGCTTTATATGGCGATTGTTTACCTGTTCGAGCTAGAGCTATGGCAGCAGCTGGTTCTGATGCTCGTATGAGTGGTTGTTCATTGCCTGTAGTAATCAATTCAGGAAGTGGTAATCAGGGAATGACTGTAACAATTCCTTTAGTAGTGTATGCAGATGAATATAAGATTTCTCAAGAAAAATTGTATAGAGCTTTGCTTGTAAGTAATTTATTAGCTATTCATCAGAAGAAATATATAGGAAAATTATCTGCTTTTTGTGGCGCAGTAAGTGCAGGTTATGCTTGTGGTGCAGCTATCACTTATATGTTAGGTGGTAATTTTAATCAGATTGCCAATACTATCATTAATACTTTAGCTAATACAAGTGGTATTATCTGTGATGGGGCAAAACCTTCTTGCGCAGCGAAAATTTCCTCAGCATTAGATGCAGCACTTTTAGCTCATACAATGAGTATGCATGATGATGTATTCCATGCTGATGAAGGTATTGTAAAAGATGATTTAGAAAAAACTATTAGAGCGGTAGGATATATTGGTCGAGAAGGAATGAAATCAACAGATATTGAAGTGTTGAATATTATGATTGATAAAGTCTGTCCGTGAATTAATTTGATGAAAAATAAATAAAAGAGGTCTTGAAGATGGCAAGATTAATAGATAAAGGTACTAGAGAATATACCTGTGCATTAATCATGATGTTTTTTGGTAGTTTGGCAGCATTTGGGGCAGAATATTGTTTGCAACCAGTTATACCTATTTTGGCACAAGATTTTAACTTGACTCCGACACAAGCAAGTTTATCTATGTCTTTTGGCACAATCGGTATGGCTTTTTCAATGTTGTTGATAGCTAGTATTTCCAAACATTTGGAACGTAAAAAAGTCATGGTAATTGCTTTGGGGATTTCTTCTATATTGATATTATTGATGTCAATTACAGAAGAATTTGCATTGATTTTGGCTTTGCGTTTTGTACAGGGAATTTTATTGGCAGGTTTTCCTTCTTTAGCTGTAGCTTATATAAATGAGGAATTCAATCCTAAAATAATCGGTGCTGCTATTGGTGTTTATGTAGCAGCAACGCCTCTTGGCGGTCTAGTTGGTCGTATTTTAATTAGTACTTAACTGATGTAGCTTCATGGAGAATGGGCTTGATGATTGCCGGTATATTATATTTATTGAGTGCAATCATGATGTGGATTTTCTTGCCACCATCTTTAAATAAAAAAATCGAACATGGTAAAATTAAAATACAATGGAAAGATTTTTTGAGTTTATTGCAAAATAAGAAAATAATTATGATATATTTAATAGCTTTTTGTGTAATGGGCTGTTTTGTATGTACGTATAATTTTATTTCTTATGTATTGATGGCAGAACCTTATAATTTGAGCCAAACTATAATTGGCTTTATCTTTGTGCTTTATTTAGTAGGTTCAGTAAGTTCAGCCGTTATGGGAACATTATCTGACCATTATGGTCATGGAATAATAATCGTGATTTCGGTTATTATTCAATTAGTTGGTATTTTATTGACTTTATTTATGCCTTTAATCGTGAAGATAATAGGTCTTGCTATATTTACTTATGGCTTTTTTGGTGTGCATTCAAATGCTTGTGCGTGGGCACCGCAGAGTTGTCAAAATGATAAAGCGCAAGTTTCTGCGATGTATATGCTATTTTACTATATTGGCGCTAGTACATTTGGTACAATTGGCGGTACTTTTTTAAGTAATTATGGTTGGAATGGTATAGTAGTATTTGAAACTGTTATTTTGACTATAGGTTTAATTTTGGCAATAATCTTATATAAAAAGAAGGAATAGTAAAAGTATAATTTTTAGAGATTTAGGATGTGTAAAATTGTTTTTTAAACAAGAATATATTGCATCAGTAGAAACAAATCCCTCTATATTATTTTTTGATTTAGAAATGACTGGTGGCAATACTAGATATGATGAAATTTTGCAATTTAGTATTGTGGATTTATATAAAGGTGTGGTATTCAATGAGTATATAAAGCCACGAAAATGTAAATCGTGGAAAGATACAGAAGCTATACACCATATAACACCAGAAATGGTAAAAGATTGTTTTACGATAAATGCTCATCAAGCAACAATAAAAAATTTATTTAAACATGCAGATATGGTCATTGGCTATGGCATTGAAAATGATTTGCGCTTTATGAAAAAAGATAAAATTTTTGTAGGTAAAAATACCATTATTTATGATTTACAAAAAATCTTTTTCACGAGTTTATAGCAATGATAATAATATGCCTAGCTTGAAGTCTTGCGCGCAGTATTATAGATGTCCAAATTTAGGAAAAGCTCATGATAGTTTGATTGACACATATATTACAGTTTATTGTTTTGTATGCATTTATGGATTAGATATGCCCAAGTGGCTAAAAGATATAGTAGAAAAGCAAAAAAGTAATTAATTATTTATTAGAAGCTGTATAAAATCTCATTATCATAAATAAAATTTATGATAACATTAAATATGTTAAAAAAATCACATAAAGTCATTGACAATAGTTTTATTAATACCTATACTGTAAATAGAATGTTATGTTCTATTTTTTATATTGTACATAGGTTAATTTTTGGGTATTTCATAAGTAATAAGTATGAAAGATTTATTTGTGAGAATACTTTATAAAAACTTAAAATATGATATAATAGATATAATTAATATTATATGTGTTGTATGACTTTGGTATAACATAATGCTCTTAATTTAAGAGCGTATGAATATAAAAGGTTGGGGCAACAACCTCTAAGATAGATATTTAAATCCTATGTTATAAATTAATATAGGTGGTGTCATTATGTCTTAAAATCACATAGATATGTGAATTGTCAATTGCATATATATGAAGGAGTGTTTATTTTATTATGGCAAAAGTAAAAATTACTGAAACAGTATTACGCGATGGCCATCAGTCCTTGCTTGCTACACGTATGCGTCTTTCCCAGATGCTTCCACAGCTCGAAGCTCTCGATGCTATTGGCTACAAATCTTTAGAAGCTTGGGGCGGAGCTACATTTGATAGCTGCCTTCGTTTCCTTGATGAAGATCCATGGGAACGTCTTGACACATTAAAAGCTCATCTTAAAACTCCTATTCAGATGTTGCTTCGTGGTCAGAACCTTTTAGGTTACTACCAATATCCAGATGATGTTGTTCGTGCTTTCGTAAAAAAAGCTGCTCAACATGGTATTGGTGTATTCCGTATCTTTGATGCTCTCAATGATACTCGTAACCTCAAAACAGCTGTAGAAGCTGCTAAAGAAGCTAAAGCTGAAGTTGAACATTCTGTAGAAGTTCAAGGTTGCTTAGTTTACACAGTTGGCGGTCCTCACACTATTGCTGAATTTGGTAAATTAGCTAAAGAACTTGATGCTATGGGCGTTGATTCCATCTGCATTAAAGATATGTCTGGTTTATTAAAACCATATGATGCTTATGAACTCGTTAAAGAATTAAAAGCATCCACAAAACTTCCTATTCAGTTACACACTCACTATACTAGCGGTTTTGGTTCCATGGCTTACATGAAAGCTATCGAAGCTGGTGTAGATGTAATTGACTGTGCACTTTCTCCATTCGCTATGGATACTTCTCAGCCTTGTACAGAAACTATGGTTGCTGCACTTGAAGGTACTGAATATGATACAGGTCTTGACCGTCAGGCTATGACTCCAATCGCTAAACACTTCCTCGGTGTTAAAAAAGAAATCATTGACGAATTTGGTTTAAAAGGTTACTTCGATGTTAACCCTAACGTTCTTGACTTCCAGATTCCAGGTGGTATGTTATCCAACCTTGTTAATCAGTTAAAAGAAATGGGCATGGCTGATAAATATCAAGATCTTCTTGATGAAATGCCACGCGTTCGTGCTGACCTTGGTTACCCACCACTCGTTACTCCTTCTAGTCAGATTGTAGGTACTATGGCTACATTCAACGTTATGACTGGCGAACGTTATAAAATGGTTCCAGACGAATTCAAAAAACTTGCTCGTGGTGAATTCGGTCGTACTCCACAGCCTGTTAACCCAGAAGTTCTTGAAAAATGCGGCATTAAAGAAGAAGACTTGGTTACTTGCCGTCCAGCAGACCTTCTCGAACCAGGTATGGATAAATTCAAAGCAGAACTTGCAGCTAAAGGCTTCCCTAACGCTAGCGAAGAAGATGTATTATCTTATGCTCTCTTCCCAGCTGTTGCTGAAGAATTCTTCAAAAAACGTACTGTTAAAACTCTTAAAGAACTTGGCATTGCTAACCCAACTGACGAAGATGTTTTACTTTACAACCTCGATGCTGAAGTTGCAAAAAATTCTTTGCTGCTAAATAATTTTACTTTTAATTTTAAATATGAAAAGGCTCCACTTCTTGTGGGGTCTTTTTATATTAGTTTTTTTTAATGACTTGAAATATAATTAAAATATAATAAAAACAGCTTTTTAGATATTGATTTATAGTTAAATTTTTAGATAAAATATTTTACTGATAAACTAACTTGAAGTAGTTATATAGAGTTATATAAGGAGAAATAGAAAGCGATGCAGTTGAATATTACAACAGACTATGCTATTAGAATTATTTTAGCATTAGCTAATAGAGATGGCGAAGTAGTATCTTCAAAAGATATCTCTATGACGATGAAAATTCCTCAAAAATATGTATTGAAAATAACACGCAGTTTAGTAGCTGCTGAGTTGATAGAACGTCGTTCGGGTGTATATGGTGGTTTTTTATTGGCTAAAAAGCCAGAAGAGATATCTTTATTAGAAATAGTTAAAGTAATGGAACCAACGATGTATGTAAATCGTTGTTTGGAAGAAGACAATTATTGCAGTAGAGATGCTGTTGATAATTGTTCGATAAGAAAATTTTATACTAATTTTCAAAATATAATTAAAGAAAAATTTTCAGAGATTACTATAAAAACTTTGATAGACAATAAATAAAAAGATGTTTTCTTTTGAAAACATCTTTTTATTTTGCCTATATATAATTGAATTAAGAATTTTGTTCTTGGTATTGTTTAAAGTTTTTAATTATAGCAATTGGTGTTTTTTGAGATGCGTTACCAAATGGATTATCGATAAGTAATTTAGCAACCATTTGACCATTACAGCCATCTGTTACATCTACGATACGAGAACGTTTTAAATCGTTAACATCGGCGATTACAGCACCAAAGCAGTTAAGGCGAGATTTTAAATTATTAACTACTTCTTTTGTGTTTTCAGGGCCATAAACGATAGATTTATCAAATGGTGGCATTGTGCCAGTTACATCATCGATAAGAGCTGTTTGACGGCCAGCGATTTGATAGAATACACCAGATTTACCTACTAATTTTGCTAAGAAGCCGATGAATAAGCCAGCAGCTACACGGAAATGACCTTCTTTAATCATTAATGATTCCATGCCGTGAGGAGTTGCAAGACTACCATAATCTGGAATGAAACGGCAACAAAATTGAGCCATATGAGAAATTTTGAGTCTTCAGGACGAATGTATAATCCTTGAGTGATAGCTACAACGCTTTCAGCTACAGTGATGACATCATCAGGACCAATTTTATCTTTTGTATATTTTTCGATAGTATCTACAATATCATCTTTTTTTGTTAGAATACGAGTCGGAATGGGTATAATTTTAACTTCAGACATGATTTACCTTCCTTTTTTACAGTTATAAATTTAAAATATTAACAAGTTCTTATAAATTAATCTGCAAGCTTGATATCTGCTAATTTAGCAATTTCTTCAGATGTAAGCACGATTGTTTCTTTGGAGATTTTCCATGGGTAACGTGCAGCATGCTGATAAACGATATCAAGTGGTAAATCAACCATATGAGTAAGTGTTTGTTTGATATCATTGTTTTTGCGGTCAATTAATTTAACACGAATAACAATGTCAATGCTTTCTTTTTTCTGAATTAATACAGCTTCAAAATAATCATCTTCACGAGGAACGCCTTTTAATTCAGCTTTTGCTTCAACTTTTACACCATCGAATTGTTCATATGGTAAAAGTTGACGAACGTAACAGTCCATGATTGTAGCACATTGTTTACCTTCATTGGCAACATTGATAGTAGTGCTAAGTGAAATACTGTCTTGAGTGATTTCATCAACAGTAAATGGTGTATGTTCGTTAGCTTTCATGTTGACAATAGCATCACCAACAACACGAATGATTACTTCATTGAGTAAGAATAAAATAATTAAAATCCATAGAATAATTGTGATAATAAAATCCACATCAATGCCCCCAATTGTGTTATTTTGCAAATGTAGTTAAATCTACATCTGTAATAGGTGGAATATCACTACCTAAAATAATTTCAGCCATTTTTTCAGAATTATTCTGTTTGGCAGAAAAGCGTAATTCAAGAGAACCAGATTGTTCTTGTGTATTGAGTAAATTATTTTTTGTAAGTATAGTAGCAGCATCTTTAGCTGTTTCTAAAGCTGGATTGATTAAAGCAACATCTTTGCCAAAATGTTTTGTTAAAACTTCACTGATGATAGGATAATGTGTACAACCTAAAATCAAAGAGTGAATATCGCTAGTTTTAAACTTGTCTGCATATTCTTGTACAGCTTCATCAATAGCATCATCATGAATATGACCTGTTTCAATCAATGGTACAAATTTTGGGCAACCTACACCAAAAACCTTTATCTGTGGATCAAGGTTAGAAGCTGCTTGTTTATGCATGCCTTTTTTGATAGTAGCTTCTGTAGCAATAACACCGATATGTTTATTTGCAGAAGCTTTAACAGCAGGAATGATAGCTGGGTTCATAGGAACTAAAGCAAAAGAAGTTTTGTCTTTAATTACTGGATAACCATAAGATGTCATAGTATTGCAAGCACAAACTGCCATTTTTACGCCACGAGATTGGAAATAATCCATAAATTGTTGTAGAAAAGAAATGATTTCTTCAGGAGTGCGTGAACCATATGGGGCACGAGCTGAATCTCCGACAAATATAAAATTTTCATGAGGTAAAAGGCGTCTTAGTTCTTTTAATACTGTGAGGCCTCCAAGACCAGAATCAAAAACACCTATAGGTGAATTGCTATCCATTACTGTTGCTCCTTATTGTTATTATTTTAAAGCATTTTGCATTTTTGTATAGTATTTTTCAGGCAAACGAGTTATATGACCAGTAGCTTTGCTTGTGAATACATTTTGAGTGAAACCTTCAACTAATAAAGTATTATCACAATCGCGATAGATTTTATAGCTGAATTCCATTTTTACTTTGGTTAAAGCTACAGGTGTAGTTTCTATGCGTAAAACATCATCAAATTTACCTGAAGCTATATATTTACATTTCACTTCGGTGATAGGAAAAACATAGCCATCTTCCATCATTTCGCCAAGTGTGATACCGATTTCACGTAAGAAATTAACACGGCCAATTTCAAACCAACGTATGTAGTTAGAATGATGTACGACAGCCATAGCATCAGTATCATAAAAATTAACACGATGGATAGAGGTACTAATCATAAAATCATCTCCAATATAAAATAAAACACCGCCAAAAGGCGGATACAATAAACTATGAGTTAGATAAATATATGTATATGCCTCATAGCCAAACTTCATTATACTAATAATTGAAGTGCTTTTCAAGATTAATTTTGAGGAATTTATCTTCCAGGTCGTTGCAAGCGATAGGAAATTTTGGCATCTTTTTTAGTGAAGGCAACCCATAAATCACAAGCAGTGCAAAAAAAGCGACCTTTGGCTTCTGGTCTTGCTACATGACCAAGTTTTCTACGACAGACTGGGCATTTTATATCCAACAGAAACACTTCCTTAATTTAATGAGATTAAAATAAAAAGCACAGATTTTTCTGTGCTGATACTTGAAATTGGTGTGCCCAACAGGAATCGAACCTGTATTTTTGACTCCGGAGGTCAACGTTCTATCCATTAGACTATGGGCACATATAAACTATATTATACTAAAAAAATAAAATTTTTCAATGATAAAGATATGATATCTATTTATAAAAAATAAAGGTACTTTCAATTAAGAAAGATACCTTTATTTTATTTATTATTCCTGTTGGGATAAATTTTGAGCTACAGCAATAAAAGATTTTTCACAAAGTTCATCTAAGCGAGTGAAATCTTTATTGAGATATAGATAACCTAAAACTGCTTCAAATCCTGTGCTTATATGATAATCATGGACTGAAGCCACACGCGGAGCGTGTGATTTAGCATTTTTTCCACGCTTGAAGACATATGCTTCATCTTCCGTTAAATCATCTTTGATAGCTTTATAAGCTTGCGCTTGAAGCGTAGCTGAAACTAATTTCATACTGAAATCATTTAAAAGATGTAGCGAGATTGTTCAAAATTAAGCAATCTTGTGCGTATATAAAGATGATAATAAGCATCACCTACATAGGCTAAAACAAGCGGAGATAGATTGCGCGTAGGTATATCTTCATAACGATTTTTTAATTCATCAGGTGCTGTAAATTCAAAAAGATGTTGTTTTAAATATTGATATTGTTTGAATTTCATTATTTTTTCCAGCGAACACCAGTAGGAGAATCTTCTAATGTAATACCGATATTTTTAAGTTCATCACGGATTTTATCAGCAGTTGCCCAATCTTTATTTTTACGAGCATTTTGACGAATATCAATGATTAAATTCATGAGATTATCCACAAGTCCATCATCAGCGGAGTTATCGTCGTCTTCTAAAATACCAATGATATCAGCCATTTCACTGAATACATCAAGAGCAGTATCAACAGCTACTTTACTGCAAGCTACTTTACCGGAAGTTACTTCATTGTAGTAGATATTGATTTCTTTAGAAAGGTCAAACATATTTGCAATAGCAAGAGCTGTGTTGAAATCATCGTCCATAGCTTCAAAGAAATTTTGTTTGCACTGTTTAGCTTTAGCGATAAGTTCTTCACCAGATGTAGCATCAGTTGTGTTTTTAGCTAATTCTTTAAGATTATCAAGAGCATTTTTTAAACGGTTTAAGCTAGTTGTAGCTTCATCAAGACGAGCATCACTGAAATCAAGTGGGCTACGATAATGAGTGGATACGATGAAGAAACGAAGAACTTCTGCTGGGTATTTATCAAGGATTTCTTTTACAGTGAAGAAGTTACCGAGAGATTTACTCATTTTTTCTTGATTGATTGTGATAAATCCATTATGGAGCCAATAGCGAGCAAAGCTATGGTCATCACCACAATAAGCTTGAGATTGAGCAATTTCATTTTCATGATGAGGGAAGATTAAATCGCTACCGCCACCATGAAAATCAAATGTTTTACCAAGATATTTTAAAGACATAGTAGAACATTCAATATGCCAGCCAGGACGACCATTACCCCATGGGCTTTCCCAGAATGGTTCACCTGGTTTTGCTGCTTTCCAAAGTGCAAAATCCATAGGATTGTGTTTGCTTTCATTGACTTCAATGCGAGCACCAGCCATCATATCTTCGAGTTTACGGCCACTTAATTTACCATAACCTTTGAATTTTTCTACGCTGAAATAAACATCGCCATTTAATTCATAAGCATAGCCTTTATCAATGAGTACAGATATCATGTCAATGATTTCTGGAATAGTTTGAGATACTTTAGGATAAGTATCAGCATGTTTTACATGAAGTTTATCCATTACTTCAAAATAAGAATTGATATATCTTGTGGAGATATCGCTCCAATTTACACCTTCTTGGTTAGCAGTGCGGATGATTTTATCATCTACATCAGTAAAGTTTTGGATATGTTTTACTTTATAGCCAAGATGAGTGAAATAGCGTTTAATTACGTCCCAAGTAACAAATGGGCGAGCATTACCAATATGAGGGTGATTATATGGTGTAACACCGCAAACATAAATGCTTACTTGTCCCTCTTTTAGTGGTTTAAATTCTTCTTTTTGTTTTGTTAGAGTATTATAAACTTTAAGCATGATTATTCTTGGAATCCTCCAATTCTTTTTTTAGTTTTTCTAATTGTAATTGTAAATCAGAAATACGATGAGAAAGTGTTTTAATCATATCTAATTCAGGGTCTGGTAATTTATCGTGAGATAAATCGACGTCAAGTTCTTCAGCTAATTCACGCATTTTTGGAGAAATTGGTTTTTCTTCAACTTGTGTTTTTTCACCTTTGATTAAAATAACTCTACCCGGAATACCTACAACAGTAGCATATGCTGGTACTGGTTTTACTACGACAGAGCCAGCACCAATTTTGGCATGGTCGCCTACAGTGAATGAGCCTAAAACTTTAGCACCACAAGCCACTACGACATTATTACCAATAGTAGGGTGGCGTTTCCCTTTTTCTTTACCTGTACCACCCAAAGTAACTCCTTGGTATAAGGTAACATTTTTACCGATAATAGTAGTTTCGCCAATGACGATACCAGAACCATGGTCAATGAATAAACCAGGGCCTATTTGCGCACCGGGGTGGATTTCAATTCCTGTCAAAAATCTACCAAATGAGAGATTAAACGAGGAATGACTACCCAATTTTTTTTGTAGAAATAATGACTTAAGCGGTAAAGCCAAATAGCATGCAAACCAGGATAACATAAGAGAACTTCAAATATACTTTTGGCAGCAGGGTCACGCTCAAATACAACACGAATATCTTTTTTTAAAGTTGATAATAAGTTCATAATGCTCACCGTTATAACGTATAACCCAGCCAAAAATAGCTGGTTATATGGATTATTTCTTTATAAATTTTAATTAGATTTAAGCTAAAGTGCGTTCAATGCGTTTTGCTGCACGTTCATAGCCTAAAACTTCTACAAGACCAGCAAGGTCAGGGCCATGCATTTGACCAGTTAAAGCAATACGAATAGGCATATAAACGGATTTTCCGCCTAATTTTATACCTTTATTAGCTTTGAAGTCTTTCATGATTTGTTTGAAAATTGGTTGGATATTTTCAGCTGTGAATTCTGTAAGCTCAGCTAATTTATCTTTAAACATAGTGATAACTTCAGTTGCAGTTTCTTCTTCAAGAACAGCTTTACATTCATCATCTTCTACTGTGAAATCATCTTTATAATAGAGGTCAGCGAAATCTACATATTGAGCAGCGAAACTCAAATGATCGCGAATAACTTCTGTGAAGCGATTTAATCTAGCCATTTCTTGTTCATCTGGAGTATCAGAGATATAGCCTTTTTCGATGAGATGAGGAATAGCCATCTGTGTGATTTGAGAAGCAGGGATTTTTTTCATGTATTGAGCGTTGATCCAGTTTAATTTGTCGATATCAAATACAGCTGGATTTTTAGCTACATGGTCCATAGAGAATTCTTTGATTAATTCATCAATGGAGAAGATTTCTTGTTCACTTTGAGGAGCCCAGCCTAAAAGTGCTAAGAAGTTAACGATTGCTTCAGGTAAATATCCAAGGTTTTTATATTGTTCAACGGAAGTTGCACCGTGACGTTTGCTCATTTTTGTATGGTCTTTACCTAAGATAAGAGAAATATGACCAAATTTTGGTACAGGGAAGCCAAGTGCTTCATATAAAACTACTTGACGAGGAGTGTTGGATAAATGTTCTTCTGCACGGATTACATGAGTGATATGCATTAGAGCATCATCAATTACTACTGCGTAGTTATATACAGGGATACCATCAGCTTTAACGATAACGAAATCACCGATACCGTTAGAGTCAAAGCTCATTTTTCCACGAACCATATCATCAAAGTTTACGGATTGGTCGCAAGGAGTGCGGAAGCGGATAACAGGTTTTCTACCTTCAGCTTCGTATTTTGCAATTTGTTCAGGTGTAAGGTTACGGCAATGGCCACCATAAAGAGGCATTTTATTTTGTGCACGAAGAGCTTGACGTTCAGCTTCGATTTCTTCTTCTGTGCAATAGCAGTAATAAGCTTTACCTTCAGCTAATAATTTATCAGTGAATTTTTTATAAATATCTAAACGTTCAGTTTGACGATAAGGACCATATTCGCCACCTACATCAATACCTTCATTCCAATCAAGACCGAGCCATTTTAAAGCAGCTTTGATATTTTCCTCAGATTCTTTTGTAGAGCGAACTCTATCTGTATCTTCAATACGTAAAACAAATTTTCCATCAGTGTATTTTTTCGCTAATAACCAGTTGAATAATGCACTTCTTGCCCCACCAATATGGAATGGACCAGTAGGACTTGGTGCAAATCTAACTCTGATTTGTTCAGACATTAGTGATACCTCCAAATATATGAATTGATAATTATGAAATTTATTTAGCAAATTCTATTATACCATACAAAGGCAAGCACTTGAGCAGGGAAATAAGGATAAATTAATTTTTTATAAATTTAATTTATCAATGCTACAAACAGCATAAGATGAAATACCTTCTTCACTACCTGTAAAGCCCAAACGTTCTTCTGTAGTAGCTTTAATATTGACATCTTCAATAGGTAAATTTAAAGTTTCAGCCACATTTTTTTGCATAGTAGGAATGAATGGCAATAATTTTGGTCGTTGAGCAACAATAGTAGCGTCGATATTGTTGATTTTATAGTTTTTAGCTTGTAAAAGTTCTCCTACATGTTTTAACAATATTAAGCTAGAGATACCTTTAAATCTTTCATCTGTGTCAGGAAAATGTTTGCCGATATCACCAAGAGCAGCAGCACCAAGTAGAGCATCAGAGATTGCATGAAGTAATACATCAGCATCAGAATGACCCAGTAGACCTTTTTCGTGAGGAATATCAACGCCTCCTAAAATAAGTTTGCGGTCAGTTACTAATTTATGCACATCATAGCCTATACCAACTCTAGACATAATTAAACCTCTTTT
>ENA-OQER01000623-OQER01000623.1-human-gut-metagenome-genome-assembly--contig:-NODE-623-length-18878-cov-2.053170_pt1 | contig 18878 bp, 29 predicted proteins | sample MGYA00242797_ERZ504639 | MGnify/ENA primary metagenome ERZ504639 (study PRJEB26092, sample SAMD00036306) | human gut metagenome | host: Homo sapiens | study: EMG produced TPA metagenomics assembly of...
CCTGAAACACAGCCAAGTTCACGGACTGCAAATGGAAGCTCCGGTGTCGGGCGAAGGCTGTCAAACACATAAGCCTGATTCCGTTTGCATTCAGGCAGAGTGCTGCCTCCTCGGCAAATTCCGGTGACATGATTCTGGAATCGTGTGCGATGGCAACTCCTTTTTCCTGCCCGTTCTGGGAAATGATATAGTTTGCAAGTCCCTGTGTCGCCTGTCTTACGGTGTAGATGTTCATACGGTTTGTTCCTGCCCCGATCACTCCGCGGAGTCCCCCGGTTCCAAACTCAAGCTGACGGTAGAAACGTTCCTCGATCTCTGCCTCATTGTCCCTGATTGCTTCTAATTCTGCTCTTGTTTCCTCTGAAAAATATGGGTTTGAACACCATTCTCTGTAGGTTTCCATGTAACTCATCGCAATTCTCCTATCTTCTTCCTGCTATTTTTGAAAGATTTTACCGCTCTCTCAAAAGGTTATTGAAATAATAACCTTATTTTTAGTAAATGTAAACTTGTTTTAGCTTATTTGTCTTAAAATCACTTCACACCATTCATCATCATAACGGCAGAGAGACCATTCAGATTTGAATAGACAAAACACAGCACGATCATTCCAATGATCGATACCGCCATACCGATTCCGGATAAAATCATACCCGCCAGTGCCATTCCGTTTTTCTCCGGCTGCACCTTTCTCGAAAGTCTGCCACCGATCAGTCCAGCGATTCCAATGCCAAGACCATATCCCATAAATCCTGTCAGAATGGATATCATTCCAAGTGCAAGCGACAAAGCAGCATTCCGGTCTGCCTCCTCGAATGTTTCAAACACCACGATATGATTTGCCTCCTGCTCCATCTCCAGAAGTTTTTTTCGGGCGAAGCAGCACAATACACGGAATCAGCAAAACAGGAACGGCAATCAAATTAGCGGCAGACATCTGGTTGATCTGTTCCACAGTTGTTCCAGCTCCAAAAATTCCGCTGCCCATCAAACTTGCGAAATCGACCAGTGCATGAAAAGTCATTACAAGCCAGATATTTCCTGACCGGGCATAAACTGCGCCAAAGATCACACCCAAAAACGCTCCGTTGATTGCCTGGATCATCGCACTCGTCACAGTCACTCCCTGTGAAATATTTGTCAAATGTACCGCCCCGAACAATACACCACTGAGAATGACCGCCAGAGAATCCCTCTTTTCGTTTTGGAAAAACGTTCCAGAAACAGATTCAGGATCACACCGCGGAAAATAAGTTCCTCCGTCCATCCGATCAGAAACATGGTTGCAGCAAAAAACAGGATTTCCAATACAGATACAACTTTTGCATCCGGTGTCATCATCTGCACATAAAGTTGTGCCGCCAGTTCCAGACAACAGTATCCTGTCAGGAATCCGCCAATATAAAGACCATGGATAAATCCCTTTCCTTTTTCTCCCAGAACTCCAAGATAACCAAACAGGCATAAAAGCAGAAATGCAACCACTCCTGCCATAAACTCTGCGATCATACTGCTTCCATAACCCGGAAGCGAAACTGTATCGGCAAGAAAAAACGCTGCCACATCCATACTTCCCAGAAAAATAGCTACGATCAGTACCGCAACGAGTATCGTAACCACCTTCGGCATTCTCATAAGTTTCTTTTTCATGTTCTTCTCCCCTTTAATTGATTTTTCCATCCGCACCGATCGTAACGCCATCTGAAATCTGTGTCATATACTGATACAGCGCAGATGCACTGTTTGTATCCATCAGTTTTGTTGTGCCCCCCGCCGCATAAACCGGAAGTAATCCATAAGATACGGTTCCATCGGACGAAACCTGTACTTTCACTGCAGCCGTCTTATCAATGTTCTGTCCAAACACAAAGTTTCCAAGGCTGTAAAAGACCGGTTTCCCACTGATATAGGAAATTCCCTGTAAACAGTGTGTATGTGCTCCAAGGATCAGATCTGCCCCTGCATTAAAACAATCTGTGGCAATCTTTGTCTGATAGTCCTGCGGATACGCATCGTATTCCACGCCCCAGTGATATAGACCGCCAGAAAATCACATCCGCTTCGGGCTTCTTTGATCAACTGTACCAATTTTGTATCATCATAAGCGGTCAGCATTCCCGGTGTCCGTTCTTCCACTTTCCAGTTTGATTCCGGCACCACGCGGGATGCCGCAAGAAATCCGAATTTTTTTCCATTTTTCTCGATAATCTGCAATTCATATGCGCGTTCTTTAGTCTCTCCGGCTCCTGCATACAAAATACCGGCTCCGTCCAGTGTCGTAAACGTATCAGACAACGCATCTCTTCCATAATCTAAGGTGTGATTGTTGGCGAGTGATACAATATCCACGCCCATCTCATTTAAAGCTTTCACATATTTCGGATCACAGCAAAACGTAAACTGTTTGTCCTCCATCGGCTCTCCACGGTTACTGAATGGGAACTCATTATTCACCATGAAAATATCTGCATCCTGCAGCTCCTGCAGCAGCTGCGGCTCGATCACTTTTTCAATTCCGCCCGCATCATAGTTGCTTTTAAAGGCGTTTGCAAACAGTACATCCCCTGCAAAAATCAGTGTCGTGCTGCCGTCTCCTTCGGTATTCCCTGCTTCTGCCTGCTTGTCCGTTTCTCCACCTGCTATGTCCGCTTCTTCCTGTTCTGTGTCGTTTTGGATCCTGTTCTGCCCGTCTGCTGCTTCCGTCTCTTCTGATTCTTCCGCTTCCGGTATCTGAACCGGTTCCTCCGTGCTGCTGATATCCGTCTCGGACAGCACATCTTTCGCCGGCTCACCGCTCTGTCTTCCATGTGAAAAAATAATCAGTGTCACCATTGCAAGCATTGTCACAAGTGACAGCGCATATAAAACAATCCGTGTTCTTTTTCCCATTCCCCTGCTCCTGTTCTTCTTATTAAAATATACGAATTCTTGTATGTTTTTTCTTTCGTGTTCATCATATCATATTGTGATTAAAAAGACAAAGATTAGGAATTTTTTACCTGAAATGGAGGGGATACTAATGATAACAACAAGTGAACTTTTGCAGTTAATGAGTTTGTTAATTAGTGTTGCCGGATTATTTTACCTCATCGGGAAAGATAATCACGGCAGAAAAATAACCGCCCCGGCCAAGGTTGCGGTTATTTTTACATAACACATATAATCTAGCTAACCGTCTATCGGCAGCACCTTTTTATGTTTATATTATATCATAAAGACAAAAAATGTAAACCATCTATTTTTTATCTCTTTTACTGCTGTGTCAAAACAGAAATATCTCCCACTCCTGCAGTCAGTTCCACTTCTGCTCCGCCGTTGCTGCCGGTCTCATACTCCGCATCAAAAGCCCCTTTCGATTGCCCGTTCAACCGGATTTCTCCAAGTCCGGCAGATAGATCAAATGCATAGCTTTTCTCTGTTCCGGTAAGAGAGACATTGACATCGCCGGTTCCTGCCTCCACTTCCAGTTTGTTTGAAACGCTTCCGCTGAATACGGCATCTCCAACTCCTGCTTCGATAGACACTTTCGGGAACTGTCCATTCAGAATCGACACATCTCCTGTGCCAACTTCAAACACGGCTTTCTCGCTGGCTGAAATCTGATTCACAGAAAGTTCTCCCACTCCAACAGACACATTTACTTTTCTTGCCGTAAACGCTTCGCTTCCATGGAATATCCCCGGCTCCCACTACAATGTCCAGTGTCAGATTTTCGCACTGTCTTGGCAGAACTACCGTAAGGTCGGTCCTTTCTCAAATGGTGGTGTCCGCTGTGATAGGATACCTTCAGATCGGAATCCTTCTGTTTTGTAGAAAGATAGTCCTGATACCCATTTTCCATTTTAATACTGATCTCATCCGCAGAATCCGACACTTCAAAAATAAGTTCATTTACCACATCCAGTTCCAGTTTCAGGGAAGTAGCTTCTGATGCCGGATAAGGTATAATGCAGCTTTCCGTTCCTGCCGGTTCACTCTTCAAATCCGTAAGATTCAGGATCCAGGAACCAAAACTCTCCACCGCCCTATTATCATCCATGAGCTCGTCATCCTCATCATCCAGTCGTCATTATCCCAATCTTCGTCGTCCCAATCATCATCGTCATCATAATCATCATCCAAAATGATCCACTGCATGTCCCTGATCATAAGCATAATAAACTCCATTGCCAATATGCCAGTTGCCAAAATCAAGCTCCCCCGGCAAGTGCTTTCCGGTGGATGGTTGACCATCCGGCTCCCATCACTGCGGCGATACCGCTGAAAACAATTCCGAGTGCGGCTAAGCTTCCTGCAATGATCAACATAATCTTTGTAAATTTTTTCATTTCATCTCACACTCCTCTCTTCGTCTTACTAAATGCCTTTTTGCAAAGCCCTGCAATGCCTTTCACTGCCCATGGGACAAACCAGCCAAAGCACCATACCACAAGCCACACTGCAAGTACTCCAAGCGCAAGAACCAAAAGTCCACCGCCTAACAGTCCAAGACCTACTGCCACGCCTTTTGTGAAAAGATATCCGACACCAATGCCGGCCAATACAAATCCGGTGATCACTAACGCCGCCATCACCGCCACAATGCTGACCGCCACTGCAAACACACACGCTAAAACTGCTACAAGAATCGCCGCCAGAACCGCTGCAACCGTGATCCAGACCGGACTTGTCAAAACTGCAAGGATCACCCATAAAACTGTTTTTTCTGTTTTATTCTTCTGATTTTCCTTTTTCAGATTCTCTATATCGATCTGGCCGGACGTATTCTGACTGCCATAAGTTCCGCCGGTATAAGCAGTATTTTTCTGATTATAACTGCCAGAACCATAGGTACTGCTTCCATATAAACTGTTCATATATGGATCATCCGTTCCTGTCTCTGTCTTCTGACCATTTCCAGATGTTTCTTCTGTATGTGCCTCAACTTTTTCACCGCGCACATCCGCCTCGTGTGTTTCCACATCAGCCGCTTCACTCACCCCAAGATCTTTTCTTGATCACTTCCGCCACCTTCTCCGGCGACTCCAGTTCCTCTAATTGATGCCTCATTTCCAATTCCGGCATCCTCAAAATAACTTCTGTAAAAGGCAAGTGCATCCGCTCTCTCTTCCTCTGAAATATCCGAAAGCAGCTGCTCCAGACGTTTTAAAAATTCTTCTTTATTCATTCTTCTGACTCCTCTCCTGAAAATAGTTCTGATATTTTCGAAGAATACGATTCCCACTCGCTGCGGTATTCTGCCAGCTTTTCTTCGCCGGTCTCCGTAATCTGGTAATATCTCCGGTTTCTTCCTCCGCACTCCCTGTCATACACGATCAGGTATCCATCCTTTTGCAGTCTCCGCAAACCGGATACAGTGTGGATTCTGAAACCTCGATCGCTTTCCGCACATCCTGCGTAATCTTATATCCGTAGGTCCTTCTTTCTCCTTTGACACGACAGCAAGAACAATCGCATCCAAAAGGGCTGCGCCTGTATTAAATACCATGTACTCACTCCTTGTTATTTTATTTGTAATATTATTTCTTGTTTAATACTATACATCATATAGTATTGTTTTGTCAATATTATTATATTTTTAAAACTGGCATGGTCAATTTGTTTTTAAACTGGATTTTTAATTCATGACAGTTTTGTATATAGTAATCCCAACAACAATCCTGGGAATTGACACAAATACAAACCATAAAAAGGAGAATTTTATTTATGAAAACATCAACTACCTCTACAGCACAGACTGCTGATTCAAAATCTTTATCAAATATCCGTTTTATCACGATCACGCTCTTTTTATTGCCCTGACCTACGTATTCACTGCATTTATTAATATAAGACTTCCAATCACTGCAAACGGCGGATTGATCCATCTCGGAAACGTACCTCTTTTTATCTGCGCCATTATTTTGGTAAGAAAAGTGGTGCGATCGCCGGCGGTGTCGGCATGGGACTCTTCGATCTGCTCTCCGGCTGGACCGCATGGGCGCCATTCACACTGATCATTGTCGGTCTGATGGGATATGCCGTAGGTGCCATCACAGAAAAACATCACGGCTTTGGCTGGAACACACTTGCGATCGCAGTTGCATGCGTGATCAAAGTCGCTGGTTACTACATTGCAGAGGGTATCATTTACGGAAACTGGATCGCACCGGTTACTTCCATTCCTGGAAACCTTGTCCAGATCGTTGTTGCTGCTGTCATCGTTCTTTTGATCGTCGGACAGCTTCAGAAAATCGTAAATAAAATGTTATAAGCTGTGTAACATCAATCTCATTTACAAAACAATCTATGATAAAGAAGGAAGTAATTATGTATAAAGTCATGACTCCTGGGCCAACCCAGGTAAAAGAAAATGTGCGTATGGCAAGAAGCCTCGTATGTACAATCCTGATCTGGATGAAGATTTCGTAGAATTTTATAAAGATACCTGCGAACTGATCAGCTCCCTGCTCGGCACGAAAAACGAAACTCTCATTTTGGATGGAGAGGGAATTTTAGGTCTGGAAGCTGCCTGCGCCTCCCTCACGGAGCCGGGAGATAAGGTGCTCATCATTGAGAACGGCGTGTACGGCGAAGGCTTTGCGGACTTTGTATCCATGTACGGTGGTGTGCCGGAATTTTATCATGCCGACCGCCTGAATGCCATCGACCCGGATGCTCTTTCTTCTTATTTAAAGGAGCATCATGATTATAAATATGCGACCGTTGTTCACTGTGACACCCCAAGCGGCATGCTCAATCCGGTAGAAAAAATCTGTCCGCTTTTAAAAGAATACGGCATTCTGACCGTTGTAGATTCCGTTTCCGGAATGTTTGGAAATCACATGGATGTCGACAAGTTCCAGATCGATCTTCTGTGCGGCGGTTCCCAGAAAGCTGTTTCCGCACCTCCGGGACTTACTTTTGTCACAATAAGCGATGCTGTAAAAAATGCCATGCACGTACGCAAGACGCCGATCCGTTCCTTCTATGCAAGCCTTCTGGCTTTTGAGGGATATTATGAGAAAAAATGGTTTCCTTATACCATGCCGATCAGCGATATTTACGGCTTACGCGCTGCTTTTGACAATATCGCTTCCGATCCAGAGTTAGAAGAACGCACACACCGTATCGCCGAAGCAGCCAGACGCGCTTTGACAGAAGCCGGTTTAAAGCTTCACTTGGAAAGCGGTTTCTCCGATACCGTCACTGTGTTTGACATTCCGGCAGAGACCACTTGCGATGCAATTCTTTCCCGCATGAAAAAAGAGCACAATATCATGCTTGCCGGATCTTTTGATGATCTTTCCGGCAAAGTGATCCGCATTGGACACATGGGAAATAACGCAAACTTTGAAGATATGGCCGCAACCATGTACGCTCTTTCCGAAACGCTTACTTTCCTCGGTGTGAACTTAAAAGGAGATCTTACGGGATTATTCTTAAAATATTATCATTAGTTCCGGAAACAGGAACTAAAAATCGCCCTGATATGATATGTACCCCTTTCACTGGATGTCCAGTAAAAGGGGTACATATCAGTTACTCTGTCAATGCATGCTTTATAATTCCGATCCCGATCGGATATGGTCCTGTGTGCACTCCAATGGTTGCACCGATCTGGTAAATACCAATCTCATCAATTCCAAGACGTTCTTTGACCAGATCCTTTAACATCTCTCGAACTCCAGTGCTTCGTTATAATCATATCCATAACCGATGCAGAAACTGTACTCTCCCGGTTTTGCATTGACTTCATCTAAATATTCCCTTGTCATATCCACGACTTTTTTCATGGATTTGAGACGATTTCTTGTAATGCCGGAATTAAAGATCTCACCTTCTTTTAACGTGATCAGAGGTTTGATTTTTAATGCGCTGGCTGCAATCCCGGCTAATTTTCCAATCCTTCCGCCATGTTTTAAATAGTCAATACTTCCGATCGTGAAAAAATTCTTCCTATCTCACGGATCGGCAGTAACGCATCTACAATCTGCTGATACTCTAAGCCCATATCGCGCAGTCTGCATGCCTCTAATACATATAATCCCTGCAGCACAGTATTGACTGTAGAATCAATGACCGTGATCTGTGCATCCGGGTATTCCTCTAATATCATATCTTTTGCTGTTGTCGCAGACTGCAGGGAACCCACTGAATTTTCTGGTGATACAGATACAGATGACCGGCAGCTGCTCCTTCGCATGTTTTTCAAACACCTCATAATAATCATGCACGGATGGCATGGATGTCTTTGGGAAAACAGTCGGGTGATCCACCATTTCCTGATAGAATTCCCTGACACCGACTTCTACCATTTCCTTCTGATACGTTTCACTGTCAAAGGACACGTAAAATGGAACAACCTCAATATCTTTTTCCTTTGTGAGTTCCTGTGAGAGATCCAAGGAACCATCACTGATGATCTGTACTTTTTTCTGCATCATAAATACCTCGTTTATTTACTACTGTCATCTGCAAAATAGCTTTATGACTTCTTATTCTTAAATATACGTTTTCCAACGTAGTTTTTAATACTACATTTCAAAACATTTTTATTATATCACAGGGTATTTAAGTTGTACATTACTTTTGCTATAATTTCGAAAAATTTTATTATCTACAGCTTGTACTGATGGATTCAATTGCTACTGCTCCGCCGCGCACTACCTCAATCATCTTAAATTTCGATTTTAACAGTGCGATCAGCTCGTTATTTCTATGAGCAGTCAGTTTGCATTCCAGCAGGACACTGTCATTTCCGATATCTGCCACCTGCACATTAAACACCTGTGCGATCTGGAATACTTCTTCTTTTTCCGCAGCATTCACACGGAGAACCTTTGCGAACAGAATCTCTTTCATATGAATCGGTACATCTGTCAGATCAATGACTTTGATTACTTCAACCATACGGTTCAGCTGCTTTTTGATCTGTTCAAATGTTATGTCATCACTGGTAACGCAGATGGTCATACGGGAAACCGTCTCGTCCTCTGTCGTGCCAACTGTCAGACTCTGCAAATTGTATGATTTCCCGGAAAAAAAGACCGGAAACCTTTGCCAGAACACCAACCTGATTTTCTACATATAGTGCAATCCATCTGTCTTTCATGATATTTTCCTCTCTCACCATATCTGTATCCGCCTATTTCAAAATCATCTCGCTCATCGGATTTCCGCCCTTTACCATCGGAAGCACGATCTCATCCGAAGAGATCAGAAATTCAATGACTGTCGGTGCATCTTTGTAAGTTCTCGCTTTATCCAAAGCTGCCTGAATGTCTTCTTCCCGCTCTACACGGATGCCATGCGCACCATAGCTTTCTGCAAGTGCAACAAAATCCGGTGTATATGGAGGGCATGCTTCATTTGGTCCCTTGCAGTTTGCCGGACAGCTTCTTCTCTTTCTTAAGCATACTGCGGAATAGCGTTTGCCATAAAAAAGCTGCTGCATCTGGCGGACCATGCCAAGATACTGGTTATTGAGCAGGCAGATGATAACCGGTGTCCCCTGCACGATCGCTGTTGCCATCTCCTGAATATTCATCTGGAAACCGCCATCACCGGTGACACAGACTACTTCCGTATTCCTGTTTCCAATCTTTGCACCGATCGCCGCTGGAAAACCGAATCCCATTGTTCCAAGCCCGCCGGAAGTGATCATCTGGCGTTTTTCGTCAATATCCAGATACTGCGTTGCCCACATCTGGTTCTGTCCTACATCCGTGACAAAAACCGCCTCGTCAAACGTATGATTGATGTGTTCCATGATCATCTGTGGTGTCATGCCGCGGTCTCTGCGCATCTCAAGTGGATTCTTTTCATCCCACGCCTTAATTCTCTCCTGCCATGCAGCCGTATCCTTTGGTTCTGCCCATTCCAGCAATTTTTCCAGGGCAAGTTTTGCATCCGATACGATTGGAACGTCTACCACAACATTTCTGGAAATGGAAGCAGTGTCCACGTCAATATGTACAATTTTTGCTTTTGGTGCAAATTCATTCAGATCTCCGGTAATACGGTCGTTAAATCTTGTTCCGATGGAAAATAAAACATCACACTCACTGACTGCTTTATTGCTTGCATATTTTCCATGCATCCCCGTATTTCCGATATAAAGCGGATGCGTTGTGGCAATCGCGCCCTTTCCCATAATGGTCGTCACGACTGGAACGTTCATTTTATCTGCAAATTCTTTCAACAGCTCATTTGCTTTTGCAATATTGACACCGCCGCCAGCCAGGATCAATGGTTTCTTTGCTGACTTTAACAGTTTGTATGCTTTTTTCAACTGCCCGATATGCACGCTCTCATTCGGTTTGTATCCACGGATCTGCACGCTGTCCGGATATTCTGCCGGTCCGCTCGCCGTCTGGATATCCTTTGGAAGATCAATTAAGACCGGTCCCGGTTTTCCTGTGCTTGCAATGTGAAAGGCCATCTTAATGATCTTTCCTAAATCCTTGCGGTCTCTGACCGTCACGCCATACTTTGTGATACTTCTTGTCATTCCGACAATGTCAACTTCCTGAAAAGCATCGTTTCCGATCAGGCTTAACGGCACCTGTCCGGTAAAACAGACAAGCGGAATGTTGTCATAATGTGCATCTGCAAGTCCTGTCATGATGTTCGTTGCACCGGGACCGCTGGTCACCAGACAGACACCCACTTTTCCTGTCGATTTTGCATATCCCTCTGCCTCATGTAAAAGTCCCTGCTCATGTCTTGGTAAGACAATTTCAATCTCATCCTGTTTATATAATTCATCAAAAAGATCCGTCACCGTTCCACCCGGATAACCGAAAATCGTATCGACACCCTCTTCCTGTAATGCCTTGACAAATAATTTTCTACCTGTAATATCCATCTTTCTGTCTTACCCTTTCCATTTATACTTCAAAATAATCTGTACTTTCATAAAATGATACTTCTGCTGAATATGTATCTTTTTTCCTCTGACTAACCGATATACCTAATGTTTTGAGTAAAAAAATCCATCCGGTCAACGTAAACGCCGCCATCAATGTCGTTGTTACAATAACGCTCGCCGTCAGCACTTCATCATTGTTCATGCTCTTTGCCATGATATAACAGCTCGGCGTGGTCGGGGATGCCAGCATAATCAGAATTGCGATCATCTTTTCCCCGGAAAATCCCATCCAGGCAGCAACCGGCAGAAAAACAAGTGGCTGAAGCACCAGTTGATCGTAGAAGCCGCCATGGTCGGTGCGATCTTTGCCAGCGCTTTTCTTCCCTCAAATCCTGCTCCGATGGTGATCAGTGCCAAAGGGGTTGCCATCTGCGCACGTTGCTGACCGTCTTATTTACCAGCGTCGGGAACTGGATCCCAAGCAGTCCCACGATCAGTCCTGCCAGGATACTTAAATGATCGGATTCTTACATATATTGATTCCCGCCTGCCGGATCTTTGCTTTCTTGTCAATCCCTGTGCTGTCATTTGCCTCAAATGTCAGCACGATCACAGAAAAAAATATTATAGAGCGGCACTGCACTGACGATCATCAGCGGTCCCATTGCAGAGGAACCGTAGATATTCTGGATAAAAGCCAGCCCCATAACCGCCGCACTTCCGCGGAAAGACGACTGTACAAATGCCCCGCGGATCGTTTTGTCCCGCACCAGAAGCTTTGCTGTACCCCATACCACCCAGAAACAGATGGTACTCACGATTGCACAGAAAAGTACATATTTAATATCAAATACTGCTTTAATATCAACGCCCGCAATGTCCTTAAATAGCATAAACGGAAGTGTGACCTTGAAATTGAACTTATTTGCCACTGTGACAAAGTTATCATTCAGCATTCCGATCTGCTTTAAAATGTATCCGATCACCATGACCAGAAAAATCGGCATTGTCACGTTGATACTGTATATAAAATTTTCCATTTTTTCTTTTTCCTATCCGGAAACTCCTCGTTCAAGTAAAGGTAAAACCCAGCAGTCTCTCTGTCTGGGTTTTAGCAATTATAAATCAATTTTCATCTTTTTGGTATGATATATTTTAACAACTTTATTGATATTATTTAATTCTCTCGTATTTATAAAAATAATATTCCAGATCAAAATACGTCTGTTCCTCACTGTCCTGCGTGATTTTCCACTCCGGCATCTCATCGAGATTCGGGAAATAGGCATCTGCCTCAAATGCATAGTCGATCTTTGTGATATGCGCCACATCACAGTCATCGAGAAGCTGTTTATAAATGGTCTCTCCACCGATCACATAAATATCCTCACTTGGATATTTCTTTAACTCTTCCCGCAATTCTTCCATCGAATGAACGATAATGGCATCTCCCGCCTTAAAATTTTTTATCATGCGTCAGCACGATGTTCACTCTTTTTTTGAGAGGCTGTCCGTTTGGAAAACTCTCCAACGTTTTTTCTTCCCATGACGACCACTTTCCCGGTTGTCGTCTCACTGAAAAACTTCATGTCTGCCGGAATACTCACCAGCAGTTTATTCTTACATCCGATTGCCCAGTTTTTATCTACAGCTGCGATTAAATTCATATTTCCTCCAACTTTTCACTCTGTATCACTTGTCAGTGCCGTGTTATTTTATCCTGTCTTTTATCCTCTCATAAAATATTCCAGTCAGGCTTATACTGCGATCGGAATATTTTTGATCTGCGGTCCCGTCACATAATCCTCAATGGTAATATCTTTTGTCGTAAACTGATAAAAATCTTTGATTTCCGGGTTTAATGTGAATTTTGGTGCCGGGTGCTGCTCTCTCTCGATCAGTTCCTTAATAATCGGAATATGACGGTCATAAATGTGCGCATCCGCAATAACATGTACCAGCTCGCCGACCTGCATATCACACACTTGCGCCAGCATATGCATTAATACCGCATACTGACACACATTCCAGTTATTTGCCGCTAACACATCCTGGGAACGCTGATTCAAAATAGCATTCAATGTCAGCTTTTCATCTCCCTCCTTGTGTGTCACATTAAATGTCATACTGTAGGCACACGGATATAAATTCATTTCATGAAGATCCTGGTGCACATAAATATTTGTCATAATGCGGCGGCTGAACGGATTATTTTTCAGATCATAAATCACGCGGTCAACCTGATCCATCATGCCTTCTTTATACTGATGTTTTACTCCTAACTGGTATCCATATGCTTTTCCAATGGAACCATCTTCGTCTGCCCATTCATCCCATACGGTACTGTTTAAATCATGGATGTTATTTGATTTTCTCTGCCAGATCCAAAGCATCTCTTCCGTACATGTTTTGATGGCAGTTTTTCTTAATGTAATTGCCGGAAACTCTTTTGAGAGATCGTAACGGTTGACCACACCGAATTTTTTGATCGTGTAGGCACTCGTTCCATCCTCCCAGTGCGGGCGGACTTTCTCGCCCTCTGTGCTTGTCCCGTTCTCTAAATATCTTTACACATATTTACAAAAATTTTGTCTGCAAGACTCATCTTTTTCTATCCCCATCTTTCTATCATTTTGCACATTTGAAAATCTCATTCTTTCGTACCTTTGCAGTAAAATGCCCATGTACGATCCGAACAGTACTATTCTATCCAATTTTCGTATAAAGTGCAAGAAATAACATCCCGACTGTTATTCGAATATTTTATGACTGCGATATATTTTTGTCATAAAGTTCATTTCTGTTTCTACCAAATTTCATTGATTTTTCCAGCAAAATGCAGTATAGTGAAGAAGTTTAAGAAGTTAGGAGATTGATTATGAGTCAGGCAAAAGTAGACCGTTATAAAGAAGAAAAAAAGAATCGTAAAAAAATCATGGCAAAGGAAAAGAGATGCGTATCGCCGGTTATGTCGCTGGCTGTCTTATTGCTGCCGGTATCATCGGCTGGGCCGGTTACTCCGGATACAGTGCTTATGAGGCAAACAAACCTATGGAAACCATTTATGCAAACCTTGATTCCGTTACAGACTATATGAGTTCTTTAAATGCGGAATAAAAGTTACTGGAACGAGGTACGAGTGAACAGTAACGGTTAAAATAAATCAATAAAACAGATTAAAAATTGACCATTGACTTTACCAGATCAAAGTGCTATTTTGTTATTCAAACAGAGAACAAAATGCAACGAACAGAACAAGGTTATCTGAGCAACCTGTATCACAGAGAGCTGCCGGTTGGTGTAAAGCAGTATACAGCTTCAGGAACTATCCTCTGCGAGCAGTGCACTGAATTTTCATAGTAAGTGTCACCGGTATTCTACCGTTATTTAGAAGCTTATTGTTGTAGGCATCTGCCCACAAAGATAAGACAGAGAGGTCGTATTTTACGGCAAACAAAGTGGTAACGCGGAAGCTTAAGCCTTCGTCTTTGAGATATGAATATATCCGGAGATGAAGGCTTTTTTTCATGCCAGCAGACTGTGCGCAGGATGTGAATCCCATTGTTTCCACTTTGCACAATGTATTTTGTTCCCAGAAAAAAATACATTTTCAGAAAGGAGCCGCCTTAAGGCGGAAAAAAGTTATGAATGGTTTAGTTATTGTTTTGATCGGTATCGTTGCACTTGGCGCTGGCTACCTCTTCTACGGACGCTGGCTTGCAAAGAAATGGGGAATCGACCCAAATGCAAAAACCCCTGCTTACACACATGAGGATGGCGAAGATTATGTTCCCTCCTCCAAATTTACTGTATTCTCACATCAGTTTTCTTCCATCGCAGGTGCAGGTCCTGTCACAGGTCCAATCCTTGCATCTGTTTTTGGATGGGTTCCGGTATTGCTCTGGCTCATCATCGGCGGACTTTTCTTCGGTGCTGTACAGGACTTCGGTGCTTTATATGCATCCGTAAAAAATGAAGGTAAATCCATGGGTATGATCATTGAGAAGTACATCGGTAAACAGGCCGGAAACTTTTCATTGTTATTCTGCTGGCTTTTTACTTTATTAGTGATCGCAGCATTTACAGATATGGTTGCCGGAACATTTGTTGGAACCGGAGTTGAAGGTATGACAGATGCAACCTCATACGCCAATTCTGCTGCCGCTTCGATTTCCATGTTATTTATCGTTGTCGCTGTTATCTTCGGTGTGATCCAGAAGCACCTTGGAAGCAGGATGAACGAAGTGATAAAAGCAATCGTTGCAATTGTACTTTTAGTCGTTATGTTCATCATCGGTATGAAATTCCCAATCTGCACGACCAAAACTGCATGGATCTACATCGTAATGGCTTACCTGTTCTTAGCATCTGTTATGCCAATGTGGCTTTTAATGCAGCCTAGAGATTACATGACAACATTCATGTTACTCGGTATGATCATTGGTGCGGTTGTCGGTGTCATTGTTGCACATCCTTCCATGCAGTTAAGTGCATTCAGCGGATTCAATGTAGGTGGAAGCAGTTTATTCCCTACTTTATTCGTAACGATCGCCTGCGGTGCTGTTTCCGGTTTCCACAGTCTGGTATCTTCCGGAACATCCTCTAAGACGATCAGCAGCGAAAAAGATATGCCTATGGTCGGTTATGGTGCCATGGTCGTAGAATCCTTACTCGGTATCGTCTCCTTAGTTGTTGTCGGCGCAGTCGCCGTAAACGGAACAAAACCGGATGGAACTCCATTCTCCATCTTCTCCTCCGGTGTCGCAGGATTCCTTGAAAAACTTGGTGTCCCTGTTACCGTTGCAACTGTATTTATGACCATGTGTGTATCTGCACTTGCACTGACATCCCTTGACTCTGTTGCAAGAATCGGACGTATGTCTTTCCAGGAATTGTTCTACGGAGATTCCACCGATCCTGCAGATATGACACCGGTACAGCGTGTACTGACAAATAAATATTTTGCAACTGTGATCACGCTGTTCTTCGGATATTTACTGACACTTGGCGGATACAGCAACGTTTGGCCACTGTTTGGCTCTGCAAACCAGCTGCTTGCAGCACTTGTATTGATCGCCTTAGCGGTTTTCTTAAAAACAACCGGTCGTACCGGATGGACACTTTACATTCCAATGTTTGTTATGCTGGCAGTTACGTTCACTGCTCTGATTCAGAAAACAATTGCCCTTGTCAGCAACTTCATGAGCGGTAATGCAACACTTCTTGTAGACGGACTTCAGTTTGTTGTTGCCGTACTTCTTATGGTACTCGGTGTTATGGTTGCATTCAGTTGTCTGAAAAAACTCTTCGGCAGGAAAGCTGCGGCTTAACCTGAGTTTAACTTACCGTGGAGCAGCAGATTTTGAGGTGCTTTCCTAGAGTTTGAAGGGCAGATATAAGCGTCCTCTCACAAGTCAGAATTTTATATGTAATGAAAAAAGAAAAACGGTATAAACGAAATATTATGTTTCTGTTCGCCGGGCATTCCGCTGGGCTTCTGAGCAAAAATTTTGTGAAGCAGAGCTTCACGAAATTTTTAGAATCCCAGCTCCATGGCTCACGAAGGAAATCATATTTGTCTGCACCGTTTTTCTTTCATTTACGTTACGAATGACTTGTGAACGGACGCTTATATCTGCCCAATTTACGCTGTGAATTGCACCACAGAATCTGCAATTTACGTTATGGAACTCTGGGTTTATAATGATTTTTTGCAGAACGTACATTCGATAATAGAGCGCATAGATTAATTTCAGGTTTACTTTGTAAGAACCTTCTTGCAATATTATGTGCACCACAATGCGGACATACTAATTTTCGCTTTGTAATTGTATGTGGTCCCATAATATATGACTTCATATCTGGAACAAATCTATTATGACATTCGGGACATTCAAAGGCTCCTGCTTCTCTGTCAAGGACACAGGCAATTGCAACCCCTCCAACTATCACAACAAGCCCTATTCCTATAAGAAGAACTCTAATCCAGTTCTCCATCTCCAGCATTCCAGACAATATAAATAATGGAACTGCCGCTATAATTGTAAGTCCTGCAATCATTGCTGACAGGACAATTTTCTTTTTACTTTCCTGAGTTTCTCTGACTAAATTCACCATATTTTCCTCCGCTTTCTTCAGATACTCTTCTTCAGATACTCTTTCACCAGATAGTAGTTCATTAACTGTTATCTCCAGTTCATTACATAATGGCAACAGCAATGATACTTCTGGAAAACCATTTCCTCTCTCCCATTTTGAAATTGTTTTATCACTGATTGCTAATTTTTCTGAAAGCTGTTTTTGCGTATATCCTTTTCGTTTTCTTTCATCAGCAATAAATTTACCAATCTTGATTTGATCCATCCGTTTTCCTCCTTTCTGGTCTGATTATCCTATGATTTGATCATCAATCACACCCACGCGGCGTAGAATATGGTGAATTTATGCGGTTTCTACGCTCCGTAGAGTGAAATTGGAAAATCAGGGCAAAAAAATCTGATAACACATTATAGCACAAAGTGAATTAGAATGAAGTGGAATTGCAGGTGTGGTTATGGTATTATTTTACTATTGACAAATTAATTTTTAGGGAGGTTTATTATGGACAGACCAATAACAACGTTATTTATGCTTATGTCTTTTAGATGGAAAGATAAGTCCCGGTGCATCAGATGCTTTAGATGTAGATAAGGATTTTCCAAAGATAGACGGGTTAAAAGAGGGGCTGCCTCAATATTATGAAATCGAGCAGACAACCGACCTTTGGTCTTTTAATACAGGACGCGTGCAGGAAAAGATGGGCGTGAACCAAAAGCCCTATCCCGATAAGACTCCCGTCTCATTTGTCTTATTGGATAACAACCATTTGACCGAACATGGCGTAACATATTTCTGCAAGAAATCACAAGTGTTTGTGCTGATTACATCCAATAAAGATCATCCTGCTTATAACATTAAGGAAAATATCTCCATATTATTTTTCAGGAAAAACTGTCGCTGAAAGATGCTCTTCGTGAATTAAAATCATCGTATGGATGCAACAAATTAACAATCCAAAGCGGTGGAACGGTGAACGGATTATTCCTTCGTGAGAAGTTGTTTGATTATATCGATGTTGTTGTGGCTCCAGTGCTGATCGGCGGTAAAGAAACCTCTTCCTTAATAGACGGCAGTTCCATTCTTTCAGAAAATGAATTATCTGAGCTGGGTGTCCTGAAACTCATTGATTGCACAGTTTTAAATGACTCATATATCAGAGTTCGATATCAAGTAATCAACTGATAATGCCAGTTTACCTGAACACCGGTTACTACGAGTTTCATAACGTAAATTACAGATGTGGTTATGGTAGAATTTTGGTATTAACGAATTTAGCAAAGCGGAGTTGAACAAAGGAGTTGAAATGACATGAAAAAGAAAATGATTATATTACTATCTGCAATGGTAATCTGTTTGATTGGCATTATTGTGTGGTATAATGTTTCTCTTAACTTGACGGATTTAGTTCCTGATGAAGTCATGGAAATTGTTGTTTTTAATGGCAATAGCGGAGAAACAACACATATTACTGATGAACAGCAGATTCAGCATATTATACAAAATTTGAATGATGTCACAGTGAAAAAGTGGAAACCGTCTGTTGGATATACGGGATATAGTTTCAAAATAACCATTTATTTATCTGACGGAAACGAGGCAGATGGATGGAATAATTTTATTATTAATTCAGAGGATACAATTAGAAAAGATCCGTTTTTTTATTCTGTTGTAACAGGAAAGATTGATTACAATTATATTAAAAGTATTGTAAAATAATCAACTTCCAGTTTAACTTATGAACTGCCGCTCGTAACAAGGATTGACGGATTACAAGGTATTAAGCACCTTGAATCGCAGATTTTGTGGTGCGATTCACAGCGCTGATTGGGCATGTATAAGAGTTCTTTTACAAGTCATTCACAGCGTAAATGAAAAGAAAAATTGTACAGACAAATATTATTTTCTTTGTGAGCTATGGAGATGGGAT
>ENA-OQER01000624-OQER01000624.1-human-gut-metagenome-genome-assembly--contig:-NODE-624-length-18850-cov-2.514768_pt1 | contig 18850 bp, 18 predicted proteins | sample MGYA00242797_ERZ504639 | MGnify/ENA primary metagenome ERZ504639 (study PRJEB26092, sample SAMD00036306) | human gut metagenome | host: Homo sapiens | study: EMG produced TPA metagenomics assembly of...
CCTATATGAAAAGTCTTAGAGACAGCCGATTGAAGCTTCTGGCATTGAACATAGTGTGCAGGACTGCCTGTAGCTTATATTTGTCGTCCGTTCGTCACCAACTAATATTCAATTAAACAACAATATTATTTCTTATCAGTTTCCTCCAACTCTATTTCCTCAAGTTCGATTTCCTCTGATTCGTCATCTAATATATCTGCATCTGAAGAATCATCTGTATATTCTTCATTCTGTGTATTATAGCTGTCATTGTTTTCGGTACTTTCTTCAATCTCAGCATCTTCTGATACTTCTATATCTTCATCATGTTCCTGTGAATCTGCTTCATCTTTATCGCTGTCATCACCATCATCTTTTTTTATAAGAAGCTCATCATATTCATCTGAATCATCATACTCATCCATGGCTTTTACGAATGCTTTCTTACTTACAGAAAGTTTACGTGAAAGTACTATAACTGCTACAATAAGAGCTGCTATTATAAGTACAAGTACAACTAATAATGCTAATATTATATGGCTTGTGCCTTTTAAGACGTTTACTACTCCCTTAGCAGAAGCTTCCTTATCCTGTGCATGTATCAATGCTGGTTCATCTGATGAATTATATCCAGCATAGCCCTGTATCGTACCATCGTTGATGTTATACCTGAACCATCCTGTATCACCAGTTGAGCTTACGCCATAAAACAGTGCATAATTACCAGTTTTATCAAGAAGTACATCCACTTCCCTGTTATTGATGTTTATTCTTCCTGCTTCATAACCATCAGGAAGCTCCATAGATGACTCATCTATAGGAAGAATACAATATGACAGCTCTGGCTGATATACTTCTATGTATTTTGAAAAAGTCTTCTTTACTGAATCATATACATAAAAACCACTTTCACCTGTTCCATCTGTGCTCTCAAGATAAGCTAACATAACTCTTGTGTTAGTTCCCATGCCTACAGCTATCTTAATGCCATTATAATCTGTTTCTGACTGGACATAACCTGATGGCAGTGGATGCTCATCAAAAGAAGATATTACCTTATATTCATTTCCATCAATACTTACCGCAGGTTCCTGGATAATACTGTTGTTATCTCCATCTGTTGTTCCACCCTGATTAGTTCCATCAGTTTCTTCTGCTTCTTTACTTGCCTGCTCAGGTGTTATTACATTATCACTTTTAGTTGTTTTGATAGTATATACTTTTTTACTTCCATTTTCGGCTGTTACTGTAATAGTAGTTGTATTAAGTCCCGGATCCATACGTGTACCAGATACTTTGACTGTAGCCTTTGAATCATTTGGTGCAGCACTTACCGTAAGTCTGTCACAATCACTTCCAACTGATGTTGTATATGTAGTAACATTAGATGAAAATGCTGGTGAAAGCACACCTGGACTTATCTCAAGTGAACTTAATGTGTTATCTGTAGAATAACTTGCAGGTGCTATTCCTGTTATTGAGCCCGATGACCTTGATATTGATGCATTATCGTAGTCCATGCTTATAACCTTGGAATCACCTATAACACTAAGACTTGAAGTTCCAGCAGCCTTTATCCTGAAGCTGATAGATGAAGACTGGCTGCTTGATGCATTGCTGTCAAGGAAGTTACAGGTTACTGTTCCTGTGTTGCTTCCGCTTACTGGTTCCAGTACTGATGTATCATATGATACATATATTGTAGCAGCACCTATCTCAAAACTTGCATCTATTGAAACCGTTACAGATACTGTTTCTCCCACTGTTCCACTTGCTGAACCTATTGAAACTCTTGCTGTTCCTGCCGCTTTAGCACTTGTAACATTAAAAAATGGTACACATAATAATAATGTCATAAGGACAGCAGCTATTTTTCTTATATTTTTCATATCATTTTACCTTTAATACCCAAACTAATCCTGCTGAATAAAGCTTACTCCAAGTATGTGTCTCTTGATAGCGACGAAATCCATCAGATCTATACTTCCATCATGAATTATATCTGCTGCCTCAAAATGCACACCCTCTGGCTGTGATACATTAAGTATAGCTCTCTTGATAGCTACGAAATCTACAAGATCTATAACACCATCACCATTCACATCACCATATATAACAATATCGTACTGTGCATACACGCTTCCATCTTTTCTGTATATAGTAAGCTTATCACCTGTAGCTACTGTATCATCTGATGAACATTCACTGTTATCACTGTTAAGAAGCTTTCCATAACAGCCATTGGTATATGTTATGCCATCAAGTATACTCTGCACACTACTTCCAACACCTATTCTAGTAACTATCTTCTTGTCATTATCTATCAGAAGTCCTGTCTTAAACCCATCGCTTTCAGTGTTTCCACTATTGCCTCCATTGCCTCCATTGTCCGGAGCTGGTTTTACTGGCTCTGGTGATGGTTCTGGATTAACAGCCTCTTTTCTTATCACATTGATAGTATAAGTCCTTGTTCCTCCATCTTCTGCAGTGACCACTATGTTAATAGTGTTATTTCCTACAGATAATCTGTGGCTTCCTCTTCCGCTTATACTTGCATTAGTATCTGCTGCCGAAGCTGATACGTCTATGCTTTTAACTTCATTTTCAACTATAAGACTATAATCTGTAGTATCTGATGAAATGTAGGTGTAAGTGAATAACCATCAACTGACAAGCCTCTTAACCAGTTATTAGAGCTCTGGTTGCCATCAGGAATAATACATCTTGATGAAGGCATATTATCATATACTGGTATACTGAACTTAAATGTTGTGTTGTTAAGCGTACTTGTACTATATGCTTTCTTTGCTCTTGTGGCTTCTGAACGTGGTGCTAAGACATTTGTCATATACTGATGTGAAAAATTCTTTATATCAAATTTTTCATAATATATCGTATCCTGTCCTCTGTTTATATACCACTTTCCAAGATTAATAGCACCACCTACAACAGCCTTATATCTTGTATTCCATGGGCGCATATTAAAGTCATCTGTCTGCATGGCATATCTAAGGCCATTCTGTACTGCACTAAGACCACCACTGGCATAGGCATTCTGACTGTAATAGTTATAATAACCTCTGTAACCACTTACATTACCTGATATCTGGTTACCAATACCATTAGCACCCTGCTCCTGTATAATTCTTGTTGCAAGATGGTAAGGACTCACCTTTGACACCTCTCCTGCATACATAAGCAGTGTTGCATAGTCATATCCATCAAGATCATGTCCTGAATCTTCCATAAATGTACCACTTATTATGTTACGCACACCATCTGTATTATGTACAGATGAATCATATGAAAGACTTTCAAACATGAATATATATGTATCATCAAGGAAATTACGAGGATCAAGGGCATATTTTACAAGACCTTCTGATGCCTGTACCCAGCCACCACTGTCAAGTATCGTATACTCACCTGTTTCCCAGTCATAACATCCTTCTGCTGTAGACTTCCATGATGAATCAGCAGAGCTGTATATAAGGCTTCTTCCTATAACATTCTGTGCGTTAACCATGGTATCCCAGTCTCTGCCGTTATGATCTGCCACAAAAACCCATAATGGATACTTCTCATGCAGCTGTCTTAAGCTTTCTTTATATGATTCTGGAAAATCCTGTGCTGTAAGATAATCCTCAAAATTATTATCTGGCTTATAATCCGACTTTTTATCCTTAGTTGTGTACTGTGAGGTTATATAGCCTCTTGTATATTCACCATCAAGATAAAACCAATATTATACCAGCTATATGTCGCACTTGTACTTACTTCCTCATATATATCGAACTTAAAGCCACCATTAACCTTTGTTATAATGCTTCCATTAACCGGAGCAGTTCTTATCCTTAAATCAGTAACATCATAGTAACATAGCCTGTTGCTATAATGTCATCATCCGCTTTAGCCTCTATGGCACCTGTGTATCCAAACTGAGTACATATAATTATGACCATCATAAGTACAACAGCTGTTATCTTTTTTGCAACATTCATGTAGTTTTTTTCCATCTAATCACCCGGTTCCTTATTTTCAGCCATGTTTCGTTATAGTACATCTTTTTTTAATAATGTACTAGTTTCTTCCAAATTCTGACAGCTTAAGACCTTCGTTACGTTCAAGTACCATATTGACAGACCAGCTGTTAGCAAAGACAAGCAATGGATTGCCTTTAAGGTCTTTAATCTTCTTCATATCCGATGTACCTACTATTCTATTTACATCCACCTCCTGTGGATTCTCTATCCAGCGGATATGCTCATATGGCAGTGTCTCAAGCTTTATATCTACATTATACTCATTTTTAAGACGATATTCCAGCACTTCAAACTGAAGAACACCAACAACACCTACAATTATCTCTTCCATTCCAGTATTATATTCCTGGAATATCTGGATAGCACCTTCCTGTGCTATCTGGCTGATACCTTTTATGAACTGCTTACGCTTCATAGTATCTATCTGTCTTACTCTTGCAAAATGCTCTGGTGCAAATGTAGGAATGCCATCAAACATAAACTTCTTATTAGATGAACATATTGTATCACCTATCGAGAATATACCCGGATCAAATACACCTATAATATCTCCTGCATATGCCTCTTCAACTATGTGTCTTTCCTGTGCCATCATCTGCTGTGGCTGTGAAAGTCTTATCTTCTTACCTCCCTGCACATGATTAGCCTCCATACCTGCAGTAAACTTTCCAGAACATATACGCATAAAAGCAATTCTGTCTCTGTGTGCTTTATTCATATTAGCCTGTATTTTAAATACAAATGCTGAGAAATCCTCCTTAAAAGGATCAATAAGTCCCTCTGATGAGTTACGTGGAAGTGGTGATGTAGTCATATCAAGGAAATGCTGTAAAAATGTTTCAACACCAAAGTTAGTAAGAGCCGAACCAAAGAATACAGGCGTAAGATCTCCAGCCTGCACCTTTGCAAGATCAAACTCTGCACTTGCGCCATCAAGAAGTTCAACATCCTCATCTAATTTTTCAAGATAGGCATCACCTATCTCCGCTTTAAGCTCAGGCGCATCAAGTGCGATATTCTTAGTAGCGACCTCCTTCTGGCCATTCATAGCTGCTTTAAAGAGTGATACCTCTCTTTGCTTTCTGTCATACACTCCCTTAAACTCTTTACCACAGCCTATAGGCCAGTTTATAGGACATGTTGATATACCAAGCACATTCTCTATTTCATCAAGGAGTTCAAATGGATCATTGGCTTCTCTATCCATCTTATTTATAAATGTAAATATAGGAATATGTCTCATAACACATACCTTGAAAAGCTTAATAGTCTGCTTTTCGACACCCTTTGATGCATCTATAACCATGACTGCCGAATCTGCTGCCATAAGCGTTCTGTAGGTATCCTCTGAGAAATCCTCATGTCCTGGGGTATCAAGAATATTGATGCAATATCCATCATAATTAAACTGAAGTACAGAAGATGTTACCGAAATACCTCTTTCCTTTTCTATCTCCATCCAGTCTGATACTGCATGCTTTGCTGTTTTCTTACCCTTTACAGAACCTGCTAAGTTGATAGCACCTCCATATAACAGAAACTTTTCTGTAAGAGTTGTCTTACCTGCATCGGGATGCGATATAATCGCAAATGTCCTTCTTTTCTTTATTTCACTTGTAATATCTGACATACTATTCCTCATTCCTGTGCGAGTCATGGCACATAAAATCATAATTTATATTTTACTTTTCTTTACACTCATAAATCCGTTTCCTGCACGACCATATCAGTGTAACTAATTAAGTATATAGTATAAATTTTTATAAATTCAACTATCATGCAATTATTTCATTCAAGACTTATCTGTTTTCCAAGTGCAAATGAGTATATAATTTTTTCTTTAACCTCAAGCCCCGTCAGCTGAACAAGGGCAAGCGCATAATAATCAAGCTGTACACTATATCTTCTTATGAGCTCCTGCTCGCCCGCCTTTCCTTTTTTTACACGGTCCGTTTTATAATCTACAAGAACTATCTTATCATCCTCTATCATGTAAAGGTCAATAACTCCCTGTACAAGCTGTCTGTCATATTCGAACATAAATGGCTGTTCACGCCTTACATTGTTTTTCTTAACAGCCTCCTTTATGCGTTGTCCTATAGGTGATTTTACGAATTCATAAACATCATCTGCCCTGATACAGCCAGCCTGCATGCTGTTCATTTTTTTCAGAATCAAGCATTTTTTTTAATATCTGCTTTTACATCGTCAAGGCTTTCAATCTTATTATAATCTAAACATTCCATAACTCTGTGATAAGCCGTTCCACGTTCATTCGCGCGAAGTGTTTCTTCTTTATCTGATATAAAATCAGGTATTGTTGGTACAAAATCTTCATCTTCTGCTTTTTCCTGATTTGTTATTTTATCAGCTGCTTCCAATTCATCCTTACCAGCTTCTTTATATGCCGCTTTTATATCGTCCGGCATAAATGCATTGTTATCATAGTCTGAATCATTCTGCATCTTCTTTAATTCTGATACAGTAACCTTGACTTTTCTATCTGCATCCGGATCCTTTATATATTCAGGCAGCTCTGATATATGCATGTCAGAAGCCTTCTCCTTAATATATGGCACACCTTCATCCAATCGTGTATTGTCTGTGACACATGGCTGCACATTGTCTGTATCACTTACCTGGTCATTATCCGCAGCTGTATCACATACCACGTCTTCATCTGAGGTTATTATACAGACATTAAAAATTCCACTGTTTAAAGCTTTGTCCATAAGTTGCAACTGGCATAACCATATCTGAATACTTATCTATATTTTCACACTCGGCATATGAATATATCCCATTTAGTGCAAGTTCAACTGATAACATCTGCCATGCTGACATTTTCTTATCTGTTCCTGTCACACTTCCAATCATAATAAGTTTTTCCCTTGCTCTTGTCATGGCAACATATAACACACGTTCTTCTTCCGATATGGAATCACGCAGGATTTTTCTTGCAACGGCACCCTTTATTATAGTTGAAGTTTTGGTATGCTTATCAAGATTAACATAATCAGTTCCTATTCCAAGCTCCTGGTCTATAACAAGCCTGTTTCTTGCATCCATCTTATTAATCTGCTTGTTAAGACCAGCCATAATAACTACAGGAAACTCCAGACCCTTACTTTTATGTATACTCATAACCCTGACAGCATCACTGCCAACTCCGGACCCCTGTGAATCTGTAAGTTCTATATCATATTTCTGAAGTCTTTCTATATATCTTAAAAAGTTAAACAATCCACTATAACTTGTTCCTTCGAATGATGATGCCCTATCAAGAAGTACATCTATGTTTGACTGCCTCTTTTTTCCTGCGGGCATTGTACCGACATAGTCATAATATCCTGTATTATATACTATATCCCACAACAGATCATATATTGTCATAAGTCTTGATTTTTACGCAGTGCGGCTAGTTTATCAAGAAAGCTGCTACACTTGTATGAAAGCTCCTTTAATGCTGCATCACCACTTTCTTTCACCGCATTAATCTGTTTTATAAACAGCTTATCCGTTTTGGAAGCATTTTTACCATAAACTCTTAACATTGCAAGCTCATCTTCTGTAAAGCCTCCAAAATATGACAGCAGCACTGATGCCATAGGTATATCCTGCATAGGATTATCTATACATGTAAGCAGACTTATAAGCACCTTTATCTCTCTTACTTTAAAATACTGTTGTGCTGTTTCTGCCATTGCAGGAATATCATTATCAAGAAGGACATTAACAAATGTATCTGCCCAGCCTGTAAGTGTCCTAGTAAGTATCGCTATATCACCATACTGTATTCTTCTGTAGTCTGATAAGTCTGTATCATACACATAATAAGGATTCTCATCTGTCATCAGAGCCTTTATGCGCTTCACGGCGTATAATGCCTCTGCTTCTATGCTGCTGTTTTCATCATCCTCGGATGTATCTATAAGCACTACGTCTGTACTTTTTTCAGATTCCCATCCAAGTTTCTTTTATCCTTGCATTCTGGATAATCAAGTCCACAGTTTAACTGCTGGCTGCTGTCATATTCTATCCCACAATAATTGCGGTTCATAACCCTGTAGAACACATCGTTAGTTGTATCAAGTATATTTTTCCTGCTTCTGAAGTTCTTTTGAAGTTCTATCCTGCAGGCTTTTTGCTTATCTGTTAAGGCTTCTTTTATATCTTGTGCATTATCACTTTTATATGTCTGATAGCTGTAATACTTTTTCATAAAAAGCTCAGGGCACGCAAGTCTGAACTTATATATACTCTGTTTAACATCACCAACCATATACATATTATCAGGCTTATCATCAAGCCTTTCCCTTGATATTGCTGTAAGTATTTCTTCCTGAAGCTGGTTGGAATCCTGATACTCGTCAATAAGTATCTCATCAAAATATTGGGCAAGTTCATCAGCCACCCCGGTATATTCCTTATCTATGCCATTCTTTCTTACCAGAATATCAAGTGCATAATGTTCTATATCATTAAATTCGACTATTCCTCTGTCTTTTTTCTCTGTCTCCATCCTATCTGCAAAATCCTTTGACAGCTGCACCATCATTCCAACTGCCATAGCATTAGCGTGAACATCTTCCATAAGACTGTCTATATCTGCTGTAAACACATTCTTAGTAAGACCTGCTATATATTTCTTATATTTATCTCTCTGTCCTTTTACATACTCCTTAAGTTCATCCAAAGCATCCGGCATCTTTTTTGTACTTAGTCTTTCAAAGCTGATGTTTGATATTCTTTTTGCCAGCTCGTTAATATCCTGCGAATTAACAATACCACATATAGCCATATAGTCTGAATTAACAGCACTAAGATATGAAACCGGTCCATCTGGCCTGTTACACACCTCTATCATATATTCATATTTTTTCTTATAGTCACTTATTGAATACACTATGCTTTCATATAGATTGGCAAGTACTTTGTTACTGCGTTATCTATGCTGGTATATGTATCAAGCACCTGTTCATACCACTCATCCGGCCATGGATTACTTCTTGCCAGAGCATATATCTTTTTGATTATTTCCTCAATATTCGCATCATTTCTCCCAGTACCATAGGCATCTATAAGTTTTATGAACTGTTCATCACCCTTCTGGTAATAGTCCTCAAGCATATCTTCCATTACATCATTTTCAAGAAGTGTTATTTCTCCTTTATCAGCCACTCTGAAACCAGGATCAAGATTAATTTCCGAAAAATGATTCTTTAATATCCACAGGCAAAAACTATCTATAGTAGTTATCTGTGCATTATTAACAAGTGCAATCTGCTTTATAAGATTAGCATTATTCTCATCCTCATCAAGCATATCATCAAGTCTGTTTCTTATTCTTGCTTTCATCTCAGCCGCTGCTGCTCTTGTAAAGGTTACAACAACGAGTCTGTCTATATCAGTCTGGTTTTCACCTGTTATCTTTTTTACTATTCTTTCTACTAACACAGCTGTTTTACCAGAACCTGCTGCCGCTGATACAAGAATATTTCTATCTTTAGTATTCATAGCATCAAGCTGCTGCACTGTCCATGACTTTGCCATACACTATTCCTCTTTTCCCACTTCATCTTTACCTGTGTCTTTTTGTTTCTCTTCATTGCCTTTAATCTGTGCCCATATATCATCAGGACTCATATATTCAAGTCTTCTGAATTTAACACCTGGCATATCCTCACTAAATCCGCATACACTGTTATAAGGACAATATGCACAGCTGTTTTCATTTCCCTTCTCATATGGATTAATATGTATACTTCCATCCAGTATTTTTGTTGCTTTATCCAGATTCTCCTTATCAACATATCTGCCAACTGCCAAAAGCTCTTCTGTTGTAAGCACCTTGCTTTTAGACGCATCTATATTTCCTGATTTTCCTACTGTCACAGGAATATTAAGTGACGTCCCCTCTGTAGAATCAAGCTTGCTTATAATATTCTTATTGGAGTTAACAACCCCCTTCATGCGAAGTTCCTTTCTTATAGCTCCTCGATAGCTGAATCATCCGTCTGCTTTGTTTCCACTATAGGATTATCTATGTTATAGTACAACAATCCGGCAGGAATAACATTCTTACCTTCATGTTTCTTTTTTTCATATGCAATAGCTTCTCTCATGTATGTAAAAAGCTGTATTTTAAGGCCATAATATGTTTTGAACAGATCAAAATCAGCGTGTCCTGTCTTATAATCAACAACCTTGACATATACGTTTTCATCATCCTCGCATATATCTATTCTGTCTATTTTACCCTGCATAAAAAAAGCTGACATCATGTGGCAGATCCTCTATCCTTGTAAGAAAACCTTTTTCAAATGTATCAGGTGTAAAAGGCCATCCGCAAGCTGTTTTCCTATAGCCCACAATGTTTTATCTGCAAGATCCTCCATGCGTTTTATAAGATATTCGTTTCGGCTTGTGCTTTTAAGTATCGTATTGCCATAATTATCTGCAACTGCATGTATACTTTCCGATACCAGGCTTCTTCTTTCTTCATCTGACAGCAGTACAAAAGATTTTTTGTTTCTTTTAATATTCTTTGATACATCTTCTATAACTGCATGAAGTATCGTTCCGAAATCATTTACTGCAAACCTGTACTCCTCACGTTCCGAAAGGTCTAGTCCATAACGGCAGAAATAAGCATACTGACATGATGCAAACTGTTCAAACGATGTTACACTTCCTGTTAGTTCTTTTCCATAGAGTTTGAGTGCCACACCATCTGCAAGTATTTTTGCCAGATTCTCATCAGTCCATTCAAGCTCTGTCTTAGGAATCTTTATATATGAATGTTCCTTCGCTGTGTCATCATAAGAAAGCACATTCATCCCAGGAAACATTTTCTTTAACATTCTTACTATATACGATGGTAATATTGCTTTCATATCCATACTGTTATATGCATATGTTATGTATAGCCTTCCTGATGTTTTTGTCATGATAAGATACAGATAGAATCTTTGGACAAATGCTTTCTCCCTCACAGACATTGACAAGGATACCTCCATTTCCTTTAGTTTTTGTCTGTCTGTTTCTGAAAGCACACTTCTGCTGTCACTCTTTTTAGGAACATATCCATCATTTACACCTATAAAGAACATCGCTTTTATGTTATCAAGTCTTGTCCGTTCAATATCACCTATCACCACGCAGTCTTTTGTCGGAGGAATAAGTCCTATCTTTATCTCATCAAAACCAGATGCCATGATACGGTATATTCTTTAACAGATACTTTTTCACTTCCAAGCAGATGTACTATTTTATCAAACAGCTCCATAATTTTTTTATATATCTGCCTGTACTCATCCCCATGGCTCTTTGCAAGTAAAGACATCTGTTCCTCACAATGCATCCTTACAAGAAACTTATACAGTGCCGTTGTCATAAGTCTTACATTGCCATCTGCTTCCTTTAGTTCTTTATCAAGCTCTGTTAAAGGCTCTATAACATTAAGCCTCAATTCATTAAGCATATTTAAATCCGTTGTTATGCCACTGCTTCTGAACTTTCTACACCACTGCGTACTCCACTGTTTTCTTCCCTTTATGCCTACAGCAAGACAATAGTTATCAAGAATATCTATATTTTCATCTGATAATCCAGTAAGCCCGGTTCTTAAATATCTGAACATACTGTCATAAGTATAATTCTTTTCAATAACATCAAGCACAGCTGTTATCATCTCTACAAGACAGTTATCTGTAACATGCAGCTTCTGGTCAAGGAAATATGGTATATCATTCTGGGCAAATATATTGGCAGCAAGCTTTCCATATACTGATATATCTCCTGTTACTACTGCTATTTCGTTATACCTAAAGCCCTGCAGTCTTGTAAGCTTTAATATTTCCCCTGATACATACTGTATCTCATCTTTAGGTGTGATACCTGCATACATGACAATATCATTAACTTTTCCACTGTAATATCTAAGACCTGGCCTGAATATATTCTTTTCAAGAAATGCCAGCTCCTTAGAGGCTGCAAATCTTGTTAACACTGTATCTTCACCAACTGTTACTTTATCCACATTAATATGCCCTTCATCACATATTCTGTTAAGATGTGCAACAGTATCCTTTGTCATATAAAACAGGCTCTCTATCCCCTCATTTATATTGACATGTTCGGAAATATCTATAGTAAGTGCAACCTTCACTTCTTTGCACATATCAAGAAGTATAGCCATAAGCCTGTACTGCACTGGTGTAAAACCAGTGAAGCCGTCAAATGCTATAACACTTCCACGTATCTTTGATGACTCTGCTACTTTCCTGCACATAAGATCCAGTATTTCTTCCGACGTTATGTAATTGTTCTTTATGAATTCCCTGAAGCCTCCATATATAAGTGATATATCATCCAGCTTCATCCCAAGCAGGCTGTTATTATCCACATTTTTTATTAATATCAAGAAGCTTATCAACACTTATGTCATACTGAAGCATTTCTGATATAACTGATTTAAGTTCCGATACAAAGCCTGTATTGGATATATTGCTCCCAAAGAATCTTAAAGCCTTTTTATTCTGCTCAAGCACTCTTCTTACTATAAGGTTCTTACCAGTATCGTCAAGAACAGGGTAATCTGCTGCCCCAACTTCCTCAAATACTTTATATGCAAGCCTTTCAAAGCTTACAACATCTATGTTAAGTACGCCTTTTCTTGGATGCAGCTCCACCACTCTTTTCTGTGTTGCCATAGTATACTGCTCAGGAACTACTATAATATAATTTTCCAAAGGATTCTTAATCGACTCTTTTATTATGGAATTATATAAATATGTTGACTTTCCTGCACCTGAACCGCCAAATATGTACTGTAATGACATTCTGCGTTATCTCCTTTTTTATATCTTCGTTCTATATTTTCACACACTCTCATATATTCTTATAAATAGTATCCAGTATAGGAGGATTTATCTGATGAGTGGCTCTACACGTATATTAGTCATACCGCTTAAGAAACTAGTAATAGCATTATGCGTAATTATAGCATTTATTATAATAGCAGCTATATATATACTATCAGACAAAGAACCAGAAAGCCATCCCACAAACGCTGCTGGACAAAATAATTCTATTAACACCAGTGTTACATATTCTCCTGGCGTATATACATCCTCTCTTATGCTTAACGGAAATCCTGTTGACATCCAGGTAACTGTTGATTCCGACAATATTAACAGCATTGAACTTGTTAATATGTCAGATTCAGTCCAGACAATGTATCCTATGCTTGCACCATCCTTTGATGAGATTAAAAACGCTGTGATCCAACGTGGTACAACCGCTGACATAACTTATGATTCATCCAACAAATATACTGCAAGCCTGCTTCTTGGTGCTATACAGAATGCCCTTGACAAGGCAGCTGCGTATTAACGATAAAAAACGTATGTATCAGCGGCTTTTATACCGGCAATACATACGCTTTTTATCGTATTATTATTCAAAATCAGATATCTCATCGCCATTGCTTACATTGATAAATCCAGCATAGCCTCTTTCCTGAAGCTTTGATAAGAACTTACCCATCTTTTTAGGCTTTACGTATAATGAACATATCTTTCCTTCTGCTCTGTACTTTTCAGCTATCCTATAAGCATTAGTAAGATCTCCATCATCATACATAACAGCTATCTTGTTTCCCTTGTCTGCAAGATCTACACCATGTTCCATAAGAATTGAGAATATACGCTCAAAACCTATAGAAAAACCTACTGCACTTACCTGCTGTCCTAAGAACTTGCCTATGAGGTTATCATATCTTCCACCACCAGCTATGGCTCCCTTAAAATCAATACTCTCTACCTCAAATACAGTACCAGTGTAATATCCCTGTCCCCTTACTAAAGAAAGATCAAATACAACATCAAACTCACCATTACATAATGCATTAACTGAGTTTATAATGTATTCAAGACTTTCCGCAGGTGCTTTATCAGCAAGAATAGACTTAACAGACTCTAATGTTATCTGCTGTGGATTATCCACTCCTGATAAGAAATCTGTAAACTTAGCTATAGCTTCATCAGCAAACTCTTTTTCTTCAAGTTCCTTTTTTACGCCATCAAGGCCAATCTTATCCATCTTATCAAATGTTATGCACACACTGTCGAGCTGTTCTTCTTCAAATCCACAATCCATAAGGAAGGCACGAAGCAGTCTTCTGTCATTAACCTTAACCTTAAAGTTCTTCATGCCAATAGCCTTAAGTGCTCTTGTTGTAGTAAGTATAAGTTCAACCTCTGAATCCCTTGAATCAGAACCGATAATATCAATATCGCACTGTACAAACTCACGAAGTCTTCCCTTCTGTGGTCTTTCAGCTCTATATACTCTGTCCATCTGTATGCACTTCATAGGCAGTGTAAGTTTATCTTTATTATTAGCAAAATATCTGCTCAGTGGAAGTGTAAGATCATATCTTAAACCCATATCTGCAAGAATATTCTCATTTTTTGATGTTACTCCACTTGCAAGTGCTTGTCGAGCTTATCTCCTCTTTTCATAATCTTAAAAATAAGATTAAGATTCTCTCCACCATCACTCTTATCAAGATTCTCTATATCCTCTATAACTGGTGTCGTTATATGTTCAAAGCCATTAGCAACATATACTTTTAATATTTCATTCTGAAGATAATCTCTTATCTCAACTTCATTAGGAAGATAATCATTTGTACCCTTTACAGATGTAATCTTCATACGGTTGTTACCTCCATTTAACTATTATTACGATGTCAGCCAGACTACGCTTCATCAATAGATCTGCCTATATCATGGCGCATATACTTGTTAGCAAAATCCACCCATTCTGTAGCCTTATATGCGTTAGCACGTGCTTCCTTTAAATCAGCTCCAAGTGCTGTAACTCCGAGTACACGGCCTCCGTTAGTTACAACTTTGCCATCCTCGTTAAACTTAGTACCTGCATGGAATAAGAAATATGAATCTTTATTCCTGAAATTTTCCATACCTTTTATCTCAAAGCCCTTCTTGTATTCAAGAGGATATCCATCAGATGCAAGCACTACACATACACATGCATTGTCAGCAAACTTAAGATCCACTTTATCAAGTGTACCATCTATACATGCCTCAAATACATCTATAATATCATTCTCCATTCTTGGAAGCACAACCTGTGCCTCTGGATCACCAAATCTTGCATTGTATTCAAGTACCTTAGGTCCATCAGGAGTTAACATAAGACCAAAGAATATTACTCCCTTAAAAGGTCTTCCTTCTGCTTTCATGGCATCTACTGTTGCCTGATATATATACTTCTTACAGAAATCATCAACTTCCTTAGTATAGAATGGTGAAGGTGAGAAGTTACCCATACCACCTGTGTTAAGTCCCTGATCACCATCCTTGGCTCTCTTATGATCCTGTGCTGATGACATAATCTTTATAGTGTTGCCATCCACGAAAGAAAGTACAGACACTTCACGTCCTGTCATAAACTCTTCAATAACAATAGTATTACCTGCTGAGCCAAACTTCTTATCAAGCATAAGCTCATCCACGCCAGCAAGTGCCACATCCTTATTCTCACATATAAGAACACCTTTACCAAGTGCAAGTCCATCCGCCTTAAGCACGATAGGATATTTTGCTGTCTCAAGATACTTCTTTGCATCAGAAGCAGATGTAAATGTCTCGTATGCAGCAGTAGGAATGTTATACTTTTTCATAAGATCCTTTGAAAATGCCTTAGAGCCTTCAAGTATAGCAGCGTTCTTTCTTGGTCCGAATACTCTTAAACCTTCTTTTTCAAACACATCAACTATACCACCTACAAGTGGATCATCCATGCCAACAACTGTTAAATCTATAGCGTTATCCTTAGCAAATGCAACAAGCTTATCAAACTCCATAGCCTTTATATCTACACACTCTGCAACCTCTGCAATACCTGCATTACCAGGTGCGCAATATATCTTATCAACCTTAGGACTCTGGCTTATCTTCCAACATATTGCATGTTCACGTCCACCACTTCCTACAACTAAAACCTTCATCTTTTATTCCTCCAGTTTTCGTACTCGTTATACTTAATTTCCAGTATTATCAATACTAATACTGACATCTTTAATATATATATATAAGAACTGTATTAGTTATCATGCTCATTAGCAATCTTATTGATAGCCGCAGGGAGCAGCTTCCATTCTGCCTGTTCCATAACTCTTTTCTGAAGAGTTTCCGGTGTATCACCATCAAGAACATCAACAGCCTTCTGGAATATAATCTCTCCTGTATCCATGCCCTCATCCACATAATGAACAGTTGCACCTGTCACCTTTACGCCTTTTGCCAAAGCTGCCTCATGGACATGAAGACCATAGAAGCCAACTCCGCAGAAAGATGGTATAAGTGATGGATGAATATTAATAATTCTATGGCTGTACTGATGAACCATTTCCTCTGGAATTTTAACAAGGAATCCTGCAAGCACTACAAGATCTACATTAAGTGAGTTGACCTTATCTAAAAGTGCCTTATTAAATTCATCTCTTGTCGCATAATCCTTAGGTGATACACAGTAAGCAGCTATTCCGTTATCTTTAGCTCTTGTAAGTGCATACGCACCAGCATTGTTACTTATAACTGCAGCTATTTGTGTATTAGTAATAGTGCCATTCTTTACACCATCAATAATAGCCTGAAGGTTAGTACCGCCTCCGGATACCATAACAGCTACTCTTAGCATAAAGTAACTCCCTTCTCACCTGCTTCAACACTACCGATTACATAAGGTGTCTCGCCTGCTGCCTTAATAGCTTCCATAGTTGTATCAACATCCTTAGGATCAACAGCAAGTACAAGTCCAATGCCCATATTAAATGTGTTATACATCATATGTTCTTCGATCTCACCATCTGTCTGTAACATCTTAAAGATAGCAGGTACCTCATAGCTGTCCTTCTTCACAACTGCTCTTACACCATCTGGAAGCATTCTAGGAATATTTTCATAGAAGCCACCACCTGTGATATGGCTGCAGCCCTTAACACGTACACCAGCATTCTTTATAGACTTCATAGTCTTAACGTATATCTTAGTTGGAGCAATCAAAGCCTCTCCAAGTGTTTTTCCAAGTGAATCATAATATGTATTAAGTGATTCCTCTGTGATTGTAAATACACTTCTTACAAGTGAGAAACCGTTAGAATGAACACCACTTGATGCTATACCTATAAGTGTATCACCTGGCTTTATATCCTGACCTGTTATAAGGTCTTTCCTGTCAACTACACCTACTGCAAATCCAGCAACATCATACTCATCAACTGGCATAAGACCTGGATGTTCTGCTGTTTCACCACCGATAAGTGCACATTCTGACTGACGGCAGCCTTCTGCAACACCACCAACGATTGTAGCTATCTTTTCTGGATAATTCTTGCCACACGCAATGTAGTCAAGGAAGAAAAGTGGCTCTCCACCTGCGCATACAACATCATTAACACACATAGCAACTGCATCAATACCGATAGTATCATGCTTATCCATAATGAATGCTAACTTAACCTTAGTTCCGCATCCATCTGTTCCTGAAAGAAGTACAGGGTCTTCCATCTGCTTAATCTTTTCAAGTGAAAATGCACCTGAGAATCCACCGATTCCACCTAATACTTCTGGTCTGAATGTAGACTTTACCGCTTCTTTCATTAACTCAACTGACTTATAACCTGCTTCAATATCAACACCAGCATTCTTGTAATCCATTATTGTCCTCCGTTCTTAACATTCTTTTGTTGTTTTAGTTTTATTTATTAATAGTTTTTGTAACCAACTTCCTGAAGTCTTGCATCCTTAGCCTGTACACTTTCCTTTAGTTCTTTCGTGTAATTCTTAAGTCTTTCAAGAAGTTTCTCATCTGATGTTGCAAGAATCTTTGCTGCAAGTATTCCTGCATTAGCACCACCATTAATAGCTACTGTCGCAACCGGAATACCTGTTGGCATCTGAACTATTGAATATAATGAATCTCTACCTCCAAGAGAAGTTGTATGCATAGGAATTCCTATGACTGGCATAGGGAATATAGCTGCACACATTCCTGGCAAATGCGCTGCCATTCCTGCACCTGCTATGATTACCTTGAAGCCTTTTTCTTCTGCTGTTTTAGCATATTCGAAGAATACATCTGGTTCCCTGTGTGCTGAGATAATTGTCATCTCATAAGATACACCTAACTTATCTAATATGTCTGCTGCCTTAGCCATAACAGGCATATCAGAATCGCTACCCATAACTATTCCTACTAAAGCCATGTTTAACTTCCTCCCATTCTGATAGAAAAATAACTATCACATAAAATAATATATTATCATGTAATGCATCCATAATATCCGGCAAATCATCTTATATATAATAAAGACTCGTAATCCATTGTCTTACAATTCACATATAAAGCATACAATTATGCAGATAAATAAATACAATACCTATAATATTCTACTTTGTTTTACATATATCGTCAAGATAAACGACGTATTTAAGAAATAAAAGGTTCATTTAACTCCTTTGTTCCATCAAGTACAAACCGTCCATCCTTTATAATAACCGTCTTTTTACCATCATATCCAACAGCTGTTATATCGCCTATCTCATCATATGGTATCGTAATATCTGTATGACAGTTAAAGTATGCTTCTCTGGCTCTGTCTTTCTAAGAAGTGAAACCTCATTATCCCTTGATATTATCTCTTACCGTCAGGATTATACACTGCCACATCCTCAGACCTTGAATAACATGTGTCAACCTATCGCCAAAGTGAGGTCCCATCTTCTCAACTATAA
>ENA-OQER01000625-OQER01000625.1-human-gut-metagenome-genome-assembly--contig:-NODE-625-length-18846-cov-1.646669_pt1 | contig 18846 bp, 26 predicted proteins | sample MGYA00242797_ERZ504639 | MGnify/ENA primary metagenome ERZ504639 (study PRJEB26092, sample SAMD00036306) | human gut metagenome | host: Homo sapiens | study: EMG produced TPA metagenomics assembly of...
AAATCTGCCGCTGTTGTGCAAAGTCTCTGCGTCAAAGCTGCAGGTCTCGTCTCTGCTGCGGATACCAACCGCAAATTGTGCGCTGTTTCCGGCAATCTGTGACGCACAGTTTGTGTCTGCGGTAAACTCTTTTAACGTAAAGCCCATCGTGTCAAGTTCTTCTACTTTATAGATCCCTGCGCAAGTCCTTCCAGCGTCGTCTGCGCTTTCACATTGAACATTCCGGCTGTCGTGGTCTGATTCTCTGCGCTGTTCTCTCCAAACCTTACGTCTTATAATAAACATCGCCTGTCGTCTGATTGGTGATCTTAAATGTAAAAATCGGATCCCCCTCACACGCTCTGATATCTTTTTTACTGATTTTCTTTGTGAGTATCAGCGTTCCTCTTTTCACTTTTACATCATATTTTCCTGCATAGGCTTCCCCGTCCGCGTGCGCTGCCTCCACCTGTGCCTCATTTTTATAGATCACATCGTTTAACGTGGAGTTTGCGTTGGAATCGTCTGTCGCTTCCTCCACCGGCAGAAATGCTTTTGCGTAATACGTGGTATCCTGTTTAGGTCTCTCTTTTTTCAGGTTTTCCTGCGTGATCTCCTCACGGCAGCCTTTGTCCGTATAGAACATCAGATACACCTGTGACAGTCTGGCGCTGTCCGCATCTTTCATGCGCACTGCCGCATCATCTGCATAGTTTTCCAGATTTTCCCCGAGGAAAATCGTATCTGCTGCGTCTGTGATCTGATATGCAATTCTTACATTCACGGTCGGCTGCGGCAATTCCAGCTGTGTGCCGCCAAAGCTTAAAAAGGAATCTGGGTTTACATTTGTAGTCATATTATTTCCACCCAGACAGGATTCTTTTGCCACGATATGGATTGTTTTCTGCCAGCCGGAGGCACCGTTTTCCTTCGGCTTTACTTCCTGATCAAGCCAGCTGACCGTTGTTGTGCCATCCTCATTGACCGTCACCTGTGCGCCATCCGCTCTCAGACGTTGGATTTCGGCATCTGTCAGCTCAAATTCCGCAACAATAACGTCCGTCACCTGCACTCCGGTCAGGGATCTTGACTGTGTAATCGTGCTCTGGATCTTCTGAAAGATTTTATTTAACTCCTCCGCAGTTTCCGCCGTAAATGCGCAGCCGGCTGACGCCACTTTCTCTCCCAGCCATGTGGCAGTCTCGTTATTTAAACCAAGCCCTACCGTAATGACCGTACAGCCTGCCTCTTTCAGCTTCACCGCTGATGCTTCTGTCTCCGTTTTGTCATTGCTGTCCGAAGGCTCTCCGTCGGAGAACAGGATCACATATTTTTTGTTGTCATCTTCTGCCTTCTGCAATTCGCTGTATGCATGCTCCAGTCCTTTCTGTGGAGAAGTCCCGCCGTCCGCAAAAAACGCATTGACGACTTTAACATCTCATTTTTATTTACCTTCGAAAGACCGTGGTTTAATTTGCCCTCGGTACTGCTGTTCCACCCATTGCCAATGCCATAAAAGGTTGCTATCCCGACCAGACTGTCCGGTGATGTATCGGAAATACCTGTCACAAATCCGCTGGCGGCGTCTTTTAACGCAGAAATCTTAGACGTCCATGCTGCCATCACATCACTGTCTGAAATGCTCTGATAACTGCCGTCCACATACTTTTTCCATTGTCCGTCGATATATTTTACGGGATACTTCGCATACACATTACCGGATACAGCCGCCGTTCCCATTCCGACACTCTTATCGTACGTCCATGGCCACCAGCCACTCTTTTCATATTTATTCCAGTAATATACTTTATTGATATCCAGATGACTCTTCACACTGCTGAATTCTCCGATGTCCTTTAATTGATTTTCACCGGACAAAATTTCATTCATCGAGCCGGACAGGTCAAATACCATCATGGCATCCACTGTCTGTATTTTTTCAACTGTGCTCTGCGAGGTTGCGAGCGAACTTGCGTCAAGATCGATCTGATACTCTCTGTTCTCCCAGTCCGTCAGTTTCACTGTCTTATGATATTCCACATCCTTCTCCGTAAAATCAACCGGCTCCTCCGGCGGGATATCCGGCACGTCGTCGTCCACCACTTTGATCACGTCCGCATTCGGAAGCGTAAACTTCATGTTACAGTTTGCCTTTCCTGCACCGCGCTCCATATATAAAATGGTCAGATGATGTTCTTTGTTTTTGTCTGTCCTGTCAATATATTTCCAGAGATCGACCGTATCTGTCAGAGCGTCATGGATACCGCCAAGATCGATGACCACCTGTTTCCCATCCAGAATCACCCAGAGATCATCATCCCCGGTAAAAGAATAGTTCAGTTCCCCGATATAATCTCCAAGTGTAAAGGTAAACGTCATAGCGGATTCCAAAATAAAAATTATTATTTCCAAATGGCAGGAAATCCGCCCCCGCAGTTGCTGCCACGTTGTCCTCTTTGTCTAAAACTTCTTTCAGTTCATAAGTGTCACCACTTTGTGAAAATTTTAACCTGTATCCTTCTTTTACTGTCAGTCCTTTTGTCCCTGCCGCAGCTGCTCCGTCTTTCGGAAAAAACGCCCGGTTCATTCACGCTGAAAAGAACTTCTTTGTAATCATCACTTAACCCGGTAACGATTCCTGTTTTTTTTGCATTTTCTCCAGTTCCTCCGGTATACACGTTGATATGCTGGTCGTCTGTGGTTCCGTTTTGACCTGTTTTTTTCGTGACGGTGTCATATTGATTTTCACTTAATTCTGGGATACCGTTCCGACCGTGAAACGGTTATCTTTTTGCTCAGACGGATAGTTGGAATCTGCATTGATACTCAGATCCGCCCTCTGCTGTCCGGCTGTGTCATAAGGATCACCTCGTATCATAAAACGATGCCTCACCGATATAGTCCGTTTTTTTGCCTGATAGAAACTTTTACGACACTGTCCTCATGGATTTCAATGTTTTCCAGCCTCGCTTTGGAAATGCTTCTCCGTTTACCTGCACATGATCCACATCCCAGTTTAACGCCTTATTGTAGTCGCTGATCTTTGCTCCCGGTGCCATCGTGCAGACATCATCGCTGTAAATTTTTGCACTCTGCTCATCCTGCGCCTGGATATTTGCTGTTGTCATAATGTTCGATGGTCACGGTCACGTTGTTATCTCCATGATTGACGATGACATATTTTGAAAAATGATCCGTGCCAAATGTCACCTCGCCGTCGGCAGAAGTGTTCGCATTCATATCCAACATCTCATTTTTTGTCTCATCAAAATGATACACGCTCGCCGAATCGCCCTCTTTCACCTGCGCAAGCGATAACTGCACCTGCACGGTTGCCCCGGGCTCCACTTCTTTTCCATCTTTTACAAAGGAGATGTCATACGCCACAACCTCTTCTTTTTCTTTCGACTCGCCCTCATGCTTTATCGATGGATGCTTCCATTTCTGCTGTGACGGCTACCGGTGCCACGACAAGCTCTGCGCCTGCCGGAAGATCGGTCTCATTCGAAAGTGTCACGACCACGCGGACTGCGTCATTGGAATAGTCGAAGACGGTTTTTAATTCCGGTTGTTCTGTCTCCTCTGTGTTCTCCGTCTCCTCGATTGCTTCAGTCGCCTCAGTGCTCTCTGTGTCATCGGTCACTTCTGTGTTCTCGATTGCTTCGGTGCCTTCGACTGCTTCCGTGCCTATTGCATTCCCGATGTTGTTGGTCACTTTTCGTGCTCTCGCTGTTCTCTGTATTCCTGACTTTTTCTGTATTTCCTGTTCCGTCTGGATCTGACATTTTTCCTTCCTGCCCGGTACTTTCCTGCCCTGCATTTTTCGTCTCATTCAACATCTCTGTGGAAATTTCCGTAAAAACATCCGTGGTGTCTACACTTGTCGCATTGGTGACGGTCACATCGGATGTCAGCAAAGCCAAACATAACAGGAATGCTATCACTTTTTTTACACTCGCTGCAAATTTCATAGAATCCTCCTTACTTTTGCCCTTTGATCTACTGTTTTCTCTTCCAAAGATCTCATCCACTGTATTTGTTTAAAATATGTTCCGCTGTTTTCACTTTCTCTATATGGATCTTGATTTTCAGATTCCGGTAAACTTTATGATCCTGATAAAATTTTGAAATAATCCGGTTTGCGGCCAGCTTCCACCCTCATAAGTGCATGCAGAAAGCAAAATCACATACTGCGAATCACTGAACTGTGCCACTGCATCCCCTGGACGGAGCGATTTTTTCAATGTCTCCGCCAGATGCGGCATCGCATTGCGGATGCGGAACAGATCTACATCACTGACTCTGCTTCCGGTATACTCCCCCGCCTTTAAGGTCAGAAGCAGAATATATTCATTTTCATCAAAACGCGCTGTCTTTCTCACCTGAAGCCTGCAAATTTCCCGAAAGACCGGATACCCGCCACAAAAACGCTCCCGCTGGATTCTGTTCTGCAATATCCTGATGTACCTGTGCAATTCCCTGCACATTTCCGCTTTTATTCTGTCTCAGTAATTTGTCATAAACGCCCTTTAATTTTGACAGTCCACAAATTCCAAGCTGCTGCTGCAACGTCCGACAGGCATTCTCATAAACTTCCAGGGCGGAACCAATTTTATTTTTTCCTGCCAATGCTCTGATCAGATAACAATATAACTCTTCATCAAGACTTTCCCATTGAAGTGCCTGACTGCAAAGCTGTTCTAACTCTTCAAATTTTTCTGTGCTGACATAATATTCGCACAGATACCGGACGCAGTTTAAATACAAAGAGTGATAATAAGTATTCAGCGTCATCACCCAGTGCATATCTGCAACTTTTGTCATGAATCACCCTGATAGAGTGCAAGCGCCGCTTTTAATTTCCGGATTGCTCCCCCTCTGAAATAGTTTTCTGCTTTGCAGATTCAAACATTTGTTCGAACTGTTCTGCATCCACCGCCACCTCCTGTCTGGGATTCCAGCGGTAGGAACCATGATCGGTCAGGATAAAATCCTCATCTCCAAAGTTTTTTCTTCAGAAAGACTCTCAGACGATACATCAGATTTTTCAATGCACCTGCCGGATTTCCCGTTTCTTCCTCCTGCCACAGTGCATCTGCCATGTCATAAAAAAGTCAGTGTCTGATTTCTGTGAATAATCAGATAAGCCAGCAGATTTATCATTTTGGGAGACCGTATCTCTTCCTCATTTCACAATATGTTCTTCATCCTGATCTGAAATTTTCCCAGAGTCCGAATCGTCAGCATGCAGTTCTCCTCCTCTTTTCCAGCTCTGACTGCCAGATTTTCCTGTAAGTCTTAACATGCATGCATTGCCATAAAGTCGAATACCGTACCTAAAAATCCTGCTTACTTCGACCTTTTTCTATTTTTATATACAAGGAAAGCAATCAGTCCCGCAATAAAAACTGCTGCAATACCGCCGATCACCGGCACAGCCACCGGTACAGATGCTGCATCGATCTCCTGTGCTGCAAGGTCGGCATCTTTCCCGTCCACATCGCCGGAAACGGTGCTCTCATCCTCTGCTGTGTTTGCCAACGGTGTCTCGCTCTCTTCGATGTCGACAACTCCATCGACCAACGGAGTCTGCTCCTCCGGAATTTCAACATTGCCATTGTCTACGTTCTGGTCTGCGTTATTCGCACTATTATCTGCCACGTTATTTGCTGTATTCGTTGCCGCTGTATTTGCTGCATTACCGCCACCATTTGCGCGGTTGTCTGCTGTATTTGACGCATTATTTACTACATTTGCAGTAACACCGGACGGCTGGGCAGCTCCGGGAATGATGACCGTCTCCTCGACCTCACTTACGACTGTCTCTGTCCGTGTTGTGCCCGGAACCACGTTTGTCACCGTGCTGGTGATCGTCTCCACAGCCCCGGTGTAGTGGTATTCAAACGTTGCCGTGTTCCCTTTCCCTTTTTCCAGTTTTATAGTTTTACTGCTCTCCGTCGGTGTATAATCCGAAACGTCACCGGAGTGACCATAATGATTTCTTCGGCATTTCCATAGATGATCTGTGGAGTTGCAATCTGTTCCTTCGTCTGACTGTCTATGAAACTCACCGTATAGGAAACCGGATCGATCAGACGCTTATAATCCAACACGTACTCTGTATTCCGTTCCACCGCAGTTCCCACAACACCGTTAAAAGCTTTCAACCCATATGCTGCCTCTTTTTTCATAGTGCAGGCAGTTAGAAAACCATGATGTCATCCTTGCATCACTTTCCCAGCCAGGCACTGTGAAATCAAGTGTATCTCCCTTTGCAACTTTTACTTTAATATAATTTTTTGTCACTTCCATTCCATCGGAAACAGTGATCTTATCTGTATCAAAACTTGCAACATTTCCCGCACGGAATGTCACTGTATACATTCTTTTTTCCACCGCTTCTTTCTCCTCCGAAGCTTTCACCGTTGTCATTGGAAGCACCATCGCCATGAAGATAAAACCATAAGAAAGCCTGTAATTATTTTTTTTACTTTTTTTCATGACTCACGCTCCACCTTTCTTTTTTTCACCGCAATCCCGACAATCACAATACCTGCCACCAGAACTCCTGCAGATACCGTCACTGTCAGAGGATCTCCTGTCCTGACACCATTTGCCAGTGGAACAAGCTGTTCTGTGACAGTCTTTGGAATAACTTTCTTTACAACCTTTGTCACCACATTGTCTTCTCCGTACTCCGTCACATAATTTGTGATCACAACCGGCTTTCTGTCGTCTGCATAGTACGCCCGGAATTCAAATTCCATCGCACCTGCTGCACGCGAATAATCAATCCCATTTGCACTGTCCATGCCCTCGCCGTCTAAGGTCAACGTCACATAGACATCCGCCGATTCCCCCGGATCCAGAGCTGTCATATAACGATACTCATTCAGTTCTGTAATTTCAGCTAAACCTTCGGCACTTGCCACATTTTCTGCATAACCACCTGCATCTGCATCCAGCAAAGATGTCCTGTTCGTATCATTGCCGATCTCCACCTGAAACTCATATGCTCCGCCAGACGCTTTTCCTGCTTCTTCCAAAGCATCCGTTGTCTTCTGCGAAATAAAAAAAAGATGCCTTATGACTGTTTTGATTCTCGATTTTAATGACAACGTCCTGCTGTCTCCGGGTGCCATGCCATCAAAAGCACCGGCAAGCTCTGCCTTATCTTTTGTATACACAAGCTGATTTTCCTCTGTCAGCTGCACAGTCTGAATTTCCGCCGCACTGACCACCGATGAGAATCCACAAGTCCAAATAAGCAACAGAACGGCTGCTATGTTTTTTATTTTCATATGCTCCAATCTCCTTCAACCGTTATCTTGTTTCTGAAACAGACAAAATCGTTCCATTTTCATCAAACTCCGGGAACACGCCAAGCTCTGCTGCGATCGCATCTTTTGCGTTATTCGCCTGAACTGCCGTAACTTCGTATTCTAACGTATAGACTGCATCTGCAAATCCATTTCCCATAGATTCCTTAAAATGAATTCCGTCCATAAAGTTTGTTGTCGTCTGCTCTGGAGCCAGCGGCTTTGTGTAGTACATCACCGTCTGCTCATCATCCTCATACCCGATGATCCAGTCCTGATTATGTACATAGATATCATCCGCCTCCCCTGCACTCACAAGTCCGCCGGCTTTTTGTATCCCATGCATGATAAATGACTACTTTTACATACACATCATAACCATCCGGGATATCGTTTTGTACTGCCTTCGGCATGACGATCGTTTCCCCCGGTACGATCGTAACCGGTTCTTTTTCCCCGCCGTCTGCCAGTGCCACAGGCTGATCCCCGATCACCGTGACTCCCACACTCTTAATGGAAATATTTGCCACTGCCTTTTCACTTTTTGTATTCAGAGCTGCAAGCGTTCCGCCAACCATCGTTGCCAGGATCAATACTGCAGCGATTCCCATAAGCATGTATTTTTTCTTCACTCTCCATCTCCTCCGCTCATCCATTGAATTTTTTATAAATCCTTGTGTTATTATAGGTATCCCAGGTCACACAATGGTCACACGAATATTTTATGCAACAGACCGCACGAAAAATGCACTTTGTTTCTTCAATTACGCAAAAATACCTCCCGGCAGATTCGGGGGTGTTACCGCATCTGCTCAGGAGGTATCCTGTCATTTCATAAATATTGATTTTTCTTCACATTTTAAGCAATCATTTTATATCCACTATCTCACATAGATATTGGAAAGATTGTCTAAAATCTCTCCTGCAACATCCGGTTTATTCATCGTGTAAATATGCACATGATTGACACCGTTGGCGATCAGATCAATGATCTGCTCTGTTGCATATGCAATTCCCGCCTGACGCATTGCTGCCGGGTTGTCTCCAAACCTGTCTACGATCGCAAGAAATCTCGGTGGAACCATATTGCCGGACAAAGATGTGATGCGTTTGATCTGGCTTGCGTTGGTGACAGGCATAATGCCTGCTACAATCGGAACATCTATTCCTTTTTTTAATGCCTTGTACATAAAATTGTATAAAATGTTATTGTCAAAAAACATCTGTGTGGTGAGGAACTCGCATCCTGCATCCACTTTCTCTTTCAAATGGTCGAGATCTTCAAAAATCGTTGCTGCTTCCGGGTGTCCTTCCGGGTAGCATGCACCACCGATACAGAAATCACCCTGTGCTTTGATATCTGCGATCAGTTCACTTGCGTGCTTGTACTGATCCGGCAGCGGAAAATCTGCATTTGCAGGAATATCGCCACGGAGTGCAAGGATATTCTCGATATTTGCTGCCTTTAACTCCTCAATGACAGATGCCACCTTTTCTCTGGTGGAAGAGGCACAGGTCAGATGTGCCAACGCCGGAATGTTATTGTTACGTACTTCCTCTGCAAGCTTTACCGTATAATCAGATGTTCCACCTGTTGCGCCGTAAGTGACACTCATATATGCCGGCTTTAATGCCGCCATATCTTTTACGATATTTTTATAATTTTCCAGCTGCGCACCCTGTTTGGTGGAAAGCTCGCAGGAAATCGTCACTTCATCTTTGTTTAATAATTCTGTTAATCTCATCTTTTTGTTCCTCAATCTTCTTTCTTATATATTAAAAACTTCTCAGTTTATCCGTTCCATCATCCACCGTATTCTCGATTTTTCGTATCTCCACAAAATAGGAATAGTTATCGTTTACTTTTACTTCACAGCGGTCACCTATTTTGTGTCCCAACAATGCTTTTCCGAGCGGCGATTCGTTACTGATCAGATTTTTCAGGGAATTGCCGCGGATGGTTGTGACAATTTTATAGGTTTCTTCCTCGTCATCATCCTCAAAATAGACCGTAACGGTATTGTTCATTCCGACTTCATCATCCGCAGAATCCGTAGAAATAATCTTTGCTGTCCTGATCATTTTCTCCAGATAACGGATACGGCTCTCATTCTGATTTTTGTCTTTTTTTGCTGCATGGTATTCAAAATTTTCACTGAGGTCGCCATGTGCACGTGCCTCTTTGACTGCTTCCAGCGCATTTTTTCTCACAACCAGCTTCCGATACTCAATCTCTTCTTCCATTTTTTTTATGTCCTGTTCGGTCAACTCGTCATACATGAATCCCAACCTCCATTTTCCATCTCTATCGGTACTGATCCTGTACCATTCTCATTATGATCTGCAGATCTGTCTCTTATAAAAACACCTGTTCTAATGCGATTTTCTCCGGCAGACAGCGTTCGATCACACTCCCTTTCCGGCAGACAGACAGCCAGACATCCCGTTTGACATTCCATGTTTTCAGATAATATTCTCCCACCTGTTCTTCCATCGTGGAAAAAGAATCCAAAGACATTGCGATCCCTGTTCCAACCGCCTTGATATAGGCTTCCTTCCTCGTCCATATTCCGGTAAAAGCCTCATCTGTCCAACATTTTTCCAGATATTTTCTCTCATCTTCTGCAAAAAAACGCTGTGCGATCTTCTGTTTTCCGGTGCGCATCAGCTCCACATCCACACCTATATCCTCTGTGCCAAAAGCTGCTGCCACATACATGCCCGAATGGCTGAGGTTAAACATAAGCGGAAGCCGTTCTCCCTGCCCTGTCCCAAGATACGGCTTCCCATTTTTACCATAAACGAATCTTACCTGCTGCAAAGACCGTGTTTGTCCGGTCTGCTCCAACTCTGCTGCTGCAGGTGATCCCACAGGTATTGTCTGCGTGTAACCATACTGCCGCAGACCGTATTCCAATAACAGACCTGCCCCAAAGGCACGAAGCCTGTCATCTTCATTTTTACATTGTTTTATTTTCTGTTGTCTGGCGCAGCACAAAAACTCCCACAGCTGTGTTGATCTGATCTGTCACGTAAGGCACTGATATCTGAATAAAACACGCACAGTTTTTTTGCTTATCCACTACTTCTGATGCTCCTGCAGAACTTCTTTTTTTCGCCTTGTGGAATCCCAGACATTCTGCACACGTCTGGTCACGATCTCCGGAATAAACGGTTTTACAATGTAATCGCTTGCACCTAATTCCATCGTCAATACCTGTTGTTCTGTTGTATCATCCGCCGTGATGATCACCACCGGAATATTTAAGATCCTTGGATCATTCTTCCTTTCCTGCATAAAAGTCTGTCCATTCATGCCAGGCATCATCAGATCTAACAGGATCATATCCACTTTATAATTCTGTTCCTCTAAAATACGAAGTGCCTCTTCCCCATCTCCTGCCTGCAGGATACGGTAATCTGTTTCAAAAATACTCTCCAGCGATGCCCGGTTAATCTCCATATCATCCACGACAAGCATGGTTTTCTCGTTTACCTCTTCTTCCATCAGTGCAAGACGGTACTTTGCAAGTTCATTGTCCATCTCCCGCTGGACCGTGATATCATCAATGCAGCCAAAAATAATATGGCGTTCCCCTACCCTGTTAATATACTTCAGGCGGAGCTTGATCCAGATTTCCCTGCCAGACTCGAGAAAACGTTTCACTTCACATTCCGCAGTGCTTTGATTCTCCACAACCTGTGCAAAGTATCCATAAACCTTTCTCTGTCAACATGATCAATGGATCCCTCAATCTCTTTGTGCACACGGTCTGTGTCATGATAGCCAAACAGGTCAAAATAAGCGTCATTTACACGCACCACTTCAATATTTCCGTCGCTGTACTCATAAATTGCGGCTGCCTGCATCATGTTGGAGAAAATCATTTCCATCTGCATATTCGCTGTCCAGATGGCATTCGTATCGTTGGATGTTCCTCTTGTCTCATCATCTTCAAAGTATGGCTGTTCATACAACAGCTTTTCATATTCTTTTACCGGCATTGGTCTTGCAAAATAAAATCCCTGCACATATTCGCATCCGATGCTGTGCAGAAACGATACCTGCTCTTTGCGCTCCGCACCCTCAGCTACGACCGGCATGTTCAGCCACTTTGCCATGCGGACTACCGATGCCAGAATGTTTTCACTCCTGCCATCATCTCCGGAGCCATCCAGAAACTTCATATCAATTTTCAGGACGTCAACCGCAATATCTTTTAGTACATTCAGTGAGGAATAACCACTTCCAAAATCGTCCATTAAAATAGAAAAACCTTTTTTCTGAAGCTGTTCCATCATCTCTTTGATTGCTTTTGGGTTTTCCTGTATATGCACTCTCTGTCAGTTCTAACTGCAGCCATTCCGGTGGAATATTGTATTTTTCTGTCAGTCCACAGATCACATCCACAATTTTTGGATTATAAGACTTACACGCGAAATATTGACGGAAACCGGAATATTTTCTTCCCTCATCTCTCCATCCCGCAAGCAGCTGGCATGTCTTTTCCCAGACATACTGATCCAGCTTCAGGTAAAACCGTTCCTCTCAAATACTGGGATAAATTCTCCCGGCGATATCATCCTGCCATCTGCTGTGATCCATCGCACCAAACTTCTGCTCCTGCAATGGAATTTCGCTGAAGTTCATATTTGGGCTGCAAATACAGCACAAACTCTTCGTTCTTCAGCGCATTCTTCATATTGTTGATGATGCGCTGCTCCTTGATAATCTCCTCACTCATCTCTTTTGTGTAAAAGAAATAGTTCTGGATATAATTTCCCTTACAGTTTTTGGATGCAAGATTGGCTTTGTCATACATTTCATTGATGGAAAGATCACGTTTTTTCACAAGATATATCCCAAAGAAAGGCGTGATATCAAAATCCAGCGGATATTTTTCCATCTGATTCGTGAATTTCTTCACAAAGTCTGTGATCTCTTTCTCATTATCATAAGAAAAGCATACCGCAAAAATATCTGCCTCAATTCTTCCATAAGTAATATAACGATATTCTTTTTCCACATTCTGCAGATAATCTGCCATATACTTTAATAAATTATCACCCTCATCCATTCCAAAAAAAGGAATTGATCAGCTGGAATTTTTCAATATCGATCCTGATGAACACAAAATCTTCCGTACCGAAAATATTCAGCATATTTCTCGTATTATAAAAGAACTTTGATTTGTTCAAAATGCCGGTAAGCACATCATACTCCGCACGGTACTTTAATTCATCATCCACTCTCATCTGACTGCGCTCGATCACATTCTTTACACGAAAACGCACGATCATCGGATCATAAGGTTTCCGCATAAAATCCCATGCTCCGTATTCCAGACACTTGCACTCGATCTCATCATTGATGCCTCTCAACATCGCGATCACAGGTATATTCTGATATCTTACATCTTTGTGAAAAATTTCTAAGAGTTCCAGTCCGCTCATGTCCGGCATGATCAGGTCAAGAATGATCACAGTTACCGCCTGATACTTCTCCTCTAAAACTGCTAATGCATTCTGTCCATTTTCTGCTTCAAGCACGATATAATTGTCATTTAAAATTTCCCGCAATGCAGTCCTGTTATGTCTTGCATCATCCACAATTAATATTGTATGTTTCCTTGTCATAAGCCCTTGTGCCAGTCCTTCTCCATTTGTTAGTGGTTTCAGCCACCAGTCAAAAATCTTTTTTCTTCCGTACATACCATATACTTATATGATAACAGACTTAATTTTTCTTTTCAATACAAGAATTTTTATCTGTCATTCACTTAAAAATCCATGTAAGAGAGATACAGCTCCTCAAAATCATTTTCTTCTGCCAGATTGATGACGTCTGCCATGGTCTGGATTTTTTCAAGTTCTTCTTTTGAAATTCTGCTAAGTAAAACCTCTTTTGTCCCTGCAAGAACTGTATTTCCGGCCGGAATCGTTTTCATCTCCAGTTCTTTCGGGATCAGGCCAATCCCTGCCGCCTTTTTGATATCTATCTTTGTTCCAAATCCACCTGCAAGATAACAGTTGTCCACTTCGTCAAACGCAATACCCGCCTTTTTTACTAAAATATCCACTCCTGCGCGGATCGCCGCTTTTGCCATCTGAAGTTCCCGGATGTCATTCTGTGTGAATTTTACTTTTTCTGCCAGTTCATATCCGGTGTCAAAATAAAGATCCGAATATGTTCCATGTTCATCGATCATCTGATGCTCCCGGAGTTCATACACCAGATCGATCATACCTGTTCCGCAGATTCCGATCGCCTGCTGTTTCTTATTTTCTCCATCTGTTTCACCGATCACCTGAAATCCGGCTTTCCCTGTCTCTTCCATGAAAACATGTGAGATCACTCCCGGAATGCTCGCCATGCCACAGGAAATATTTCCACCTTCAAACGCTGGTCCCGCAGACGTGGACGTCACATACATATGACGGCAATTTCCAAGCACATCTCCCATTCGTTCCAATATCCAGCAGCAAATGATATCCTTCGGATCTGTGCATATTCATTTTTGCAATGCCAGCCATGATATCAGCCCCTACAAACGCTGAGATCCCAGGCAAAATCACAACTTTTGTATCCAATTCTTTCATTCCAAGAAAATCCGCAGCACTGCCTTCCATCCATGAAAGGTCAACTGGCAGAAAAGGCGCCACTCCCAGTGTCTCACATGAAAATCCGCGAAGCAGATGACACATCGTTGTGTTTCCTGCAATCACGATCCTTTTTATCTGCTGTTCCGTTATCTTTTCTTTTTGAAGAAGCTCCCGGATCAGTTTCTGAAGATCCTGCCGGATACACCTCTGTATCTCCCACTTTTTTCCACTATTCGATGCAGAAATTCTCGAAAGCACATCCGAGCCATAAGCTCTCTGGTGATTAACGGATACGGCAGTCTGGCAGTCTGCTTCTGTTTCCAGATTCACAAGCAGTGCCGCCAGAGTCGTTGTTCCGATGTCGATGCAGATTCCATAAAGTGCATTTTCTGTTTTCTCTGCCGTTCCTTCTGCTGTATTTTTCAGAATTTCTTCTGTTCTCTGATTCTCCCACTGCGAAAGGACTTCTATCGTTTCTTCCAGTTCCGGAATTTCAACTTTGTATTCTTCCGTTGGATATGACTGGCATGCCAGACGATAGCCTTGCTCCAACTGCTTTTCCGATAAAAACTCTCTATCCTGCTTCGTCGGTTCTGTTGCTCCGCTTTTGTACCGCACAATACATTTTCCGCAGATTCCATTGCATTGCATGGAGCACTGATGTATTCATTTTTTTCCTGTAACATTTTCCAGAAGATTTTTCTGTTGTTTTGATCTGTCTATAATCATTTTTTCCTTTACCCTGAAAATTCAACAAATCAGACAGCCTTCCTCGATGGAAACAGTGCTGATTTTTGATTTTTATAGTTTTTTCAACTACGACTTTGCAACGTTTTTTACAGAATGTCAATTCCGTATGCAAGAAGATCGTTTCGTCCATCCTCACGGAGTTCTGCGTCATATCTGTGATTCTTAATCTGCTCCATAGCTCGTTCACACGCCTTGTCAAGTTCATTCATGGAATGTGCGTATTTCAGTTCTATCACGATTCCAACATCTGGATTCTTAGGCTTAAGCAAAATATCTGCATATCCATCACCAGATTCTCTATTCGATTTAACCGCCCAGCCCGAATAATTTTTTAAAATACCGATCAGAATACCATGATAAAAAATCTCTTTTTCTTCGTTTCTTGCTTTCGTATCTAAAACGCTGATTGTTTCGCCAAGAAACATTGTAAGTTCCCGCTGGATGTCATCTGTCTTTCCTTCAAGAAAACCCCTGTTGATTTTTCCGTAGATGCGTGGTCATTCGCAACTACCTGGTCAAACCAGTCACGGATTTGTAAAAGAAAGACTTCCCTGACTTCCTTGTTTGGAATGATCAATCTATACATCCCATTTTCTACATCACCATTTTTTGTGAGATATCCGGTTGTAAAAAGAACACTCCACAAATTATCAATGCTGTTATCAATCTCGTCGTAGGTCAGATCCAAACGGATTCTCTTTTCGACTGCCTCTCCCACAATCAATTGTTCGATTTCATCCTTTGTAGTTTTATCTGCCATGTCGATAAATCGTTTTACAAGATCATTTCCACTACTGTTAATCCAATATGCCTTTGGCTGCGATTTAGCCTCACTTACCAAATCGTCAACATAATTGATTACATCCCATGGGCAATAAATATCTGCATTACCAAAACGATAGCCATCATACCATTCCTTCACTTCTGTGAAATGCTTCTGCAGATTGTAGTCTTCCAGCAATTTTTTTACTTCTTCATTCGTAAAGCCGAATTCTTCATCATATCGAACATCGTCTGCCGAATAAACCTTAAAATTATTCAAGCCAGTAAAGATGCTCTCTTTGGAAACCCGAAGGCATCCTGTTAATACAGCAAACTGTAGAAAATCATTTGTTTTAAGTGCTTCACCGAACAATCCACGAATAAGTGCCACCATTTCTCTATAATAGCCATGCTGAAAGGACTTATCAAGTGGAACATCATACTCGTCGATCAAAACAATCGTTTTCTGACCATAGTGTTGATATAAAAGTTCTGAAATTTTCTTAAGTGAGAATTTCAGCTTCGTTGCAAGAGTAGTTTCCTGTTCCCCTTGAAGTGAAATCAAATCACGATATATATTCTTTTCGTCATTGTCCAGTCTGCTACTGTTCAGCAAGAACTTAAATCGTCTCACCTCGCCAGCAATCAACTCACACAGGGCAGACCGTGCTTCTTCAAATGTTAGTCCATCTACACCTTTGAGAGACAGAAATATAACGGGATACTTTCCCATATATTCCTTACAAAGTTCTTCATTCTGCGAAATATAAAGGCCATCAAATAATGCTGTGTCTGTTCCAATCTCGAAAAAGCTCTTAAGCATACTCATATTTAAGGTTTTTCCAAATCGGCGTGGTCTGGTGAATAAATTCACTTTACTCCAATTTTCAAGAAGCTGCTCTACCAATTTTGTTTTATCCACATAATAAAAGTCTAACTTCCGAATTTCCTGAAAGTTCTCAAAACCGACTGGAAGCTTTTTTAATTCCTGCATATTTTACACGCTCCTCCGAGGCTTTAGTCTTAGGATTGGGTTACATACAGCAAGGTAGACCTGTCCTAGTGTGGTTTAATTTTACCATTTAGTTTGACAAGTATCAAGCCAATAAGTCGTTGCTAAACAAAAATAACACCGATTTTCATATGTTAGTTTCTTTATGAACAAAAGCAAACGAGACATTTAAATGAATATTCAAAGAATCCGAGATTTGAGAGAAGATTCCGATTATACACAGGAATATATTGCAAAGCTTCTGAATGTAAACCAGCGCACTTATTCCAGATATGAAAATGGAGAACATGCAATTCCACTTACAATACTTCTTTTCTTGCAGACATCCAAAAACCATATCAGCGAATCAACGCTGATATGGGTTTTTTTTATACACAACCTTCTCCAAAGAATGAGTACTCTTATTTATTGCTGATAGCTGCCTGAGCTGCTGCTAAACGAGCGATTGGTACACGGAATGGTGAGCAGGAAACATAGTCCAAACCAATCTTGTGGCAGAATTCTACGGAAGAAGGATCTCCACCGTGCTCTCCACAGATACCAACATGAAGTTTTGGATTTACTGGTTTACCAAGTTTGATTGCCATATCCATTAACTTACCAACACCGTTCTGGTCAAGTTTTGCAAATGGATCGTTCTCGAAGATCTTTGTATCATAGTAAGCATTTAAGAACTTACCAGCATCGTCACGGGAGAATCCAAATGTCATCTGGGTTAAATCGTTAGTACCGAAGCAGAAGAAATCAGCCTCTGTAGCGATCTCATCAGCTGTAAGAGCTGCTCTTGGGATCTCGATCATAGTACCAACTTCGTACTCTAATTTAACGCCTGCTGCTGCGATTTCAGCATCTGCTGTCTCAACAACAACTTCTTAACATATTTTAACTCTTTTACTTCACATACAAGTGGAATCATGATTTCTGGTTTTACTGTCCAGTCTGAATGTTTCTTCTGTACGTTGATAGCTGCACGGATAACAGCTTTTGTCTGCATCTTAGCAATTTCTGGATAAGTAACTGCAAGACGGCATCCTCTGTGTCCCATCATTGTTGAACTCATGTAAAGAAGCGATGATGTTCTTGATTGTCTCAACGGATTTACCCTGAGCTTTTGCAAGTTTCTCGATATCTGCTTCTTCAGTTGGAACGAACTCATGAAGAGGTGGATCAAGGAAACGAATTGTAACTGGGTTACCTTCCAATGCTTCGTAAAGTGCTTCGAAGTCTCCCTGCTGATATGGAAGAATCTTCTCAAGAGCAGCTTCTCTTTCTTCTACTGTATCAGAGCAGATCATCTCACGGAATGCAGCAATTCTGTCTTCCTCAAAGAACATATGCTCTGTACGGCAAAGTCCGATACCTTCTGCACCAAGCTCACGAGCTTTCTTAGCATCTGCTGGAGTATCTGCATTTGTACGAACTTTTAATGTTCTGTATTTGTCAGCCCATGCCATAACACGTCCGAACTCACCAGCGATTGTAGCATCAACTGTCTTGATAGCTCCATCATAGATGTTACCTGTTGTACCATCGATAGAGATGTAATCTCCTTCATGGAACTCTTTTCCAGCTAATGTGAATTTCTTATTTTCTTCGTCCATAGCGATATCGCCACATCCGGATACACAGCATGTACCCATACCACGTGCAACTACGGCTGCGTGGGATGTCATACCACCACGTACTGTTAAGATACCCTGGGAAGCCTTCATACCAGTGATATCTTCTGGAGAAGTCTCAAGACGTACTAATACGACTTTCTCTCCTCTTGCATTCCAAGCCTCAGCATCTTCTGCTGTAATACAACTTTACCACAAGCAGCTCCTGGAGATGCTCCAAGACCCTTTCCAAGTGGAGTTGCAGCTTTTAATGCAGCAGCATCAAACTGTGGATGTAATAATGTATCTAAGTTACGAGGATCGATCATTAATACTGCTTCTTCCTCTGTCTTATGTCCTTCATCAACAAGGTCGCAAGCGATCTTTAATGCAGCTGGAGCTGTTCTCTTACCGTTACGGCACTGTAACATGTAAGTTTCTTGTTCTCTACAGTGAACTCCATATCCTGCATATCATGGTAGTGATTCTCAAGAGTCTCACATACTTTTAAGAATTCAGCGTAAGCTTCTGGAAATTCCTGCTCCATCTGTGCGATTGGCATTGGAGTACGAACACCGGCAACAACGTCTTCACCCTGTGCATTGATTAAGAACTCACCCATAAGTTTGTTCTCACCTGTAGCTGGATCACGTGTAAATGCAACGCCTGTACCGGACTCGTTATTTAAGTTACCGAATACCATTGGCATTACGTTAACAGCAGTTCCCCAGGAATATGGGATATCGTTGTCACGACGGTAAACGTTGCACGTGGGTTATCCCAAGAACGGAATACAGCTTCAATAGCAAGTTTTAACTGCTCT
>ENA-OQER01000626-OQER01000626.1-human-gut-metagenome-genome-assembly--contig:-NODE-626-length-18841-cov-6.536978_pt1 | contig 18841 bp, 23 predicted proteins | sample MGYA00242797_ERZ504639 | MGnify/ENA primary metagenome ERZ504639 (study PRJEB26092, sample SAMD00036306) | human gut metagenome | host: Homo sapiens | study: EMG produced TPA metagenomics assembly of...
GAACAGGAAAGATTAAAGAGAAAGACCTTAAATATGCAGCATCTGGATGGCAATCCGGAAGTCTGCAGAATGGCCGCAACGGACAGCTGCAGATCATAAATAAAACTCACAGAGGCGATAGCCACAACGGGAAATCACCTCTTTTTTATATCAATTTTCCTGATATTTTCATTTTTTTTGAAATCACTAGCAGAAGTGTTAGTGATTATCTGAAATATGTCCGTATAATAATAATTACAGATAGTATTGCAGAAAAATCTGACAACATTTTATTCCAAAGATGAAAGGAGAATCAGGTATGAGTAAAAAAATGAATCTTTACAGCGGGTGCACTAGGAATTATGATGGCAGGTCTTGTTTGTACAAATGTTTACGCATTAGCAACAAAGATGTAGTTGGTACATGGTACGCAAACAGTCTTTCTATGGACGGTATGAATGAATTTCATCCAAATGCGATCATGATGGAAATGTCAATGGAAATCAGTGAAGACGGCAAAGGTAAAGTAACAACATCTTCCGAATCAGAAGAAGCAGACGTTAATGATTTTGAATGGAAGATTGACGGAGATAACATTATCATAACCTCAGATGATGAAGTTATGGAAGGCACCTATGAAGATGGAAAAATCACAATCAGCATGGATGGAATGACCGTAACTCTTGGACAGGAAAAAGAAGAATATAAACCTTATGAACCTGGAAAAGCACTCACAGACACCAAACTTGAAGATTTTGATGGTGAATGGAGCAGTTCCATAATGTCTGCGTTTGGAATGCAGGTTCCAACCGGAACACTCTTTGATATGCAGTTTAATCTTACAATCGATGGCGGTAAAGCAACACTTGTAACAATTGAAAGCGGAACTGAAACCACCACTGAACTTGAAGGCGATCTGGACACAAATGCCCTAGTATTAAAATCAACAGAAGAAAAAAACCGAAGAAGACACCGAAGACTATTCATTATTCGATACAGATAACCATGAGATTATATCTTTCTTGACGATGGCAAATTATGTTTCACCTCTGCTGACAGTATGGATGATGCAGAAAAAACAGACGAAGCTGCAGACGATGAAAACAGTGAAGGCAGTGAAGATTCAATGGACTCTATTGATTGGACTGTAAAAGTATTCTTTGACAAATTAGAGAAAAAATAACATAAATTCTCTTACTCTTTGAAGGAGGTTTAAATAATGGGATTATTTGATAAAAAGAACTGTGATATCTGCGGTGAAAAAATCGGGCTTTTAGGAAACCGCAAACTGGATGATGGAAATCTGTGTAAGAACTGTGCCAGCAAGCTTTCTCCATGGTTTGAGGAAAGACGCCACAGCACTGTAGAAGATATCAAAAGACAGCTGGCATACAGAGAAGAAAACAAGAATGCTGTTCGCAGCTTCAGTGTTACCCGTGAGTTTTCTGCAGACAGATATCATGTGTTTATCGACGATAACAAAGGATTGTTCGCCGTAGCATTTAATATGAGCGAACAGGATAATCCGGATATCGTACCTCTGTCTGCAATAACCTCCTGTCGTTTAGACATCGATGAACAGCGAGTAGAAGAAGAATACAAAGATCAGGATGGTGAATCCAGATCTTATGTGCCACCAAGATACAACTATTCTTATGATTACAAGATAAAACTTGGCGTTAACACACCTTGGTTTGATGATATGGACTTTAAGCTTAATACCTTCTCTGTAAAAGATCACGAACGAGCTAAAATGATGAATTATGAACAGTTTGCAAGCCAGATCATAACTGCACTTACCGGCGCACCGCACCCGCACCGGTTTATAGCAATGGCATGATGAACCAGGGTTACCCACAGCAGGGCGGCATGATGAATCAGGGCTACCCGCAACAGGGCAATATGATGAACCAGGGCTACCCGCAGCAGAGCAATATGATGCATCAAAATGCGCCACAACATGGTACTATGATGAATCAGAATGCACCACAGCAGACTTCTGGTGATACATGGGTATGTGCATGCGGTGCTACAAACACAGGTGCTTTCTGTGAATACTGTGGATCACCAAAACCGTGATACTGAATTAATGCTACTGAATTAAAAGGAGGAATACGGAATATGTCTGATGTTATAGAATATAAGTGTCCATCCTGTAATGCCTCGATGGTATTTGATTCTAAATCTCAGCACATGAAATGTCCGTACTGCGATACGGAAATGACGGTCGAAGAGTTTCAGCGCACGCAGAATCCGAAGATACACAGACGACCGGAAAATCAATTTCAAACGACAACTGGTACTCAATGAGCACCGGTCAGTGGCAGAATGATGAACTGAACGGCATGCGCGTCTACAGCTGCCAGTCCTGTGGAAGTGAGATCGTAGCTGAGGAAACAACAGGAGCAACGACCTGTCCGTTCTGCAATAATAAAATAACTATGAAAGGTCAGTTTTCAGGTGATCTGAAACCAGATTATATCATCCCATTTAAACTGGATAAAAAGCTGCCAAAGAAAACTATTATAAGCATCTGAAAGGTAAAAAATATCTTCCCAAAGTATTCAAGAAAGAAAACCATGTGGACGAAATCAAAGGCGTATATATCCCATTTTGGCTGTTTGATGTAGATGCAGATGCTCAGATTACAATATGAGGCAGAAAAAGTCCACTCTCATACATCTGGTGATACGGAATATACAACACGTGAAATCTATAGTGTCTATCGCGAAGGTAGCCTCAGCTCGATCATGTTCCCGCAGATGGTTCCAGAAAAATGGATGATACACTGATGGAAGCCATTGAACCATATAATTTCCAGGAAGCAGTACCGTTTCAGCAGGCTTATCTGGCAGGTTACCTGGCTGACCGTTATGATGTCAACGTAGATGAACGTATAGACAGAGCCCGTGACAGAATTCGTGTATGTACTGAGAGAGCTTTTCGTAAAACCGTCAGAGGTTATAACGGTGGTGCCTCAGTTAAAGACAGTAATGTACAGATTCATAATGCCAGTTACTGGTATGCCATGTATCCGGTATGGCTTTTAAACACCACCTGGCACGGTCAGAAATTCACATTTGCTATGAACGGTCAGACCGGAAAAATGGTTGGAGATCTTCCGATTGACAAATCAAAATTCTGGAAATCCGTAGGATTCGCACCGTCCTTATCTGGGGAGTGCTGTACGGTCTGAAATGTTTATTTTTAATGTAGCAGGAAGGAACAGATAATATGAAGATAAAAAAGAAAATATGGGGCTGCCTGCTTTCTCTTCTCTGTATATTTATGCTGGTACTTCCGGTAATGGCTTCTGAAAGCCCGGAAACAGATTCTGAGGTTTCTGCAGTGACTTCCGAAGAGTCTGCAGTACCTACTGAGAATCCTGCAATTCCGGAAGAACGTCAGAAACCACTTCTTGTGGATAATGCTGGTCTTTTAACCGAAGAAGAGAGCAATGCACTATTAAATAAACTTGAAGATATCAGCCAGAAATATGAAAATGAGGTCGGCATCGTTACCGTCAACTCTCTGGAAGGTAAAACAGCCGAGGCATATGCTGATGACTACTATGATTACAATGGCTACGGATATGGAGAAAACGATGATGGTCTGCTTCTTCTGATCAGCATGGGCGAAAGAGAATGGGCAATCTCTACTTATGGATATAGTCATACTGTAGCTTTTACAGATGCTGGTCTTGAATTCATCAGCGGTCAATTCCAGAGCAAGCTTTCCAGCGGAAACTATGCAGATGCGTTCAATTGTTTTGCAGACCAGTGTGATGATTTTCTGAGACAGGCAGCAACCGGAGAACCATATGACGTTGACAATATGCCTTCAAAAGGGAAGGTTCATCCTTTCTGGCTCGTTGCCGATTTAGTTGTCGCTTTTCTGATTTCTTTTGGACTCGTTAAATCAAAATCAAAGAATCTTAAATCTGTAAAAAAACAGGAATCCGCAGAAGCTTATGAGCGTAAAGGTTCCATGTCGCTTCGAAGATCTACTGACAGTTTTGTCAACAGGATTGTCACTCAAAGAACTATCAGAAATGAAAAAGACAGTTCTTCCAGTTCCTCTGGCGGAAGCTCATCACATACAAGTTCTTCCGGCCGTTCCCACGGCGGAGCCAGCGGCAAATTCTGACAACGGATAGCAAATCCGAAAAACTTTGTCATTGCTCAATATTCAGGCATTATAGTATAATGTAGTTAACAGGTTACCGCTCAATATCCGACCGGTAACCTGCATACTTTAGATACTTTTTTTCTGGAAAGGGATCGTAATGCCATATCATAAGAAAAGGTTTTTATCATATACGATTGTTATATTATGCTTTTTGACAGCGTATACATGCAGGCTAATTCACACCAATAATTCTTTAATACAAGCTTTAGTTGATCAGAGCCGTACCAGTATTTATCTTGGAATGTATTGTGCATGGGTCATTTATCTGAACAAACATGTTGTATATAAAAGAATGCGTCAGTGCCTGACGGTCATTGGCTGTTTAAATGGTATTCTGGTTTTTTCTGCGCACTGTAAAATACCATATTTTTCAGGATCCTCTTAGCACACACATTTGTTGGTATCTGTATTATTTTCCAATGATCCTGATTCCCACTTTAGGTTTAAATGCTTCCTTTCTTTTGGAAGAAGAACATGACAAAATAAAAAGGAGAAGTATCTTCTTACTATTCTCGGCTATGTTGCTGATCATATCCGTATTTACAAATGATCTGCATCAACAAGGTCTTTCATTTTTATCTGAATCCCCCTTATTCGGACAAGAATTACAGCTATGGATTTCTCTTTTTTATAATACAGGGCTGGATTATATTTTGTCTCATTGCTATGGACATAATTCTTGTTCGCAAAAGCAGAATTGCAGGTAAACGTTTCTGGCTTCCGGTAATACCTGGCATTATACTTCTGGCATGGAACATTGCAAATATTCTCCGGGTGCCTATGATCAACACCATTGCGGGCGATCTGACTGCAATCTGCTGTCTTTGTATAGCCGCCATCTTCCAAAGCTGCATCTTTTGTGGTCTGATTCCTACCAACAGCCGCTACTTTGAATTATTCCAGTCAAATGGCAGTCTGGATGCAGAGATTACAGATAACACTTTTCATCGATATTATTATTCCGGAAACTTTCCAAAACTTACCGAGGAATTGCGTGAATGTGTGATTGCCAATTCTTCAATACAAGAGAATGGAGTTTTGATCAAACATATTCCTGTTAAAGGCGGGCATTTATTCTGGACAGAAGATATTTCTGTACTTCTGGATCAGTACCAGGATATTGAAGAACAGCAGGAAGAATTAACCGAACGAAACCAGCTTTTACAGATGACTTATCAAAAAGAAGCTGCGAGAAAAAAACTAGAAGAACAGAACCGACTTTTAAATATGATTCAGGATCAGACATACAAACAGTATGAGCTGCTTTCCTCATATATGAAAAAGCTTGAACAAACTGAATCCAGAGAAGAATATGATATGCTCCTGAGTAAGATTGTAGTCGTAGGAACCTATTTGAAAAGAAGAAAAAATCTTGTACTTACCAGATACAGTTCACAAGGAGATTCTCTTACTATGGCCGATCTGAAGCAGAGTCTTGCAGAATCCTGCGAAAATCTGAAACTATGCAGGATCCGTGCAGCTTATTATGTACAGGATAAAGAAAAGCAGCTTCAAGCAGATGATATTCTGAACTGCTATGACTTTTTTGAATGGCTGATTGAACAGCTTTTTGATGTTATAAATTCAGTCTTTTTCCGTGTAACCCAGATTGACGAAAAACTACAGATTTCTGTCCATGTTATGAGTCAACAGATATTCATAATTTTCTGAAAGAACGACCTGAACTTTTAATACAGCAGGAGGAGGAACAGGAATGGTTTATTCGATGTCCGCTCTCATAAATGATACCATAAAATTACAAAATGTTCTTATGATCCTTATGGAAATATGTCTGATTCTTGAATTTATCCTACTATTTTCAAGAATTATGCGTGCTGTTGAAAAATGGAAGATAGCTGTTTCCGCCTCATGGCTGATCATTCTTTTCTTATTATGGCCGGACTTTGAATGACCATCGACACAGACTGGATAAACCTCCGCATAAACCTATCTTTTATTCATTTCCGGCATATGCATTGGTGATCATAATTGTTCTGCTGACTGTTTATCTTATTCTGGCAATTTGCAAAGAACTTAAGGAATACCATAATACATTGTCTCCCTGGTCTGTTTATGAAGCGGTAAACAATGTTCCTGCGGTGTCTGCTTCTCAGATTCTCTAGGGCGTATTATCTTAAGCAACACAAAAATGCAGGAGCTGTGCAAAATGCTTACCGGTAATTATCTTCAGAATTTTGATTCTTTCCGTTATGCCATTAAATTCCGAGCCAGTTACAGGATAATGTGATCAAATTAAACTCTGATAACAATGTATTCTATTTTCAGGATGGTTCCGTCTGGATGTTTCAGGAATATCACCTTACAGAACCCTCACTGAAAGGCTATGTACAAACTGTCGCACTCGATGTTTCCGAAATATATTACAAACAGTGAAGAGATTAAGAGGAACAATGAAAAACTGGCAAAACTAAATCAAAAGCTGGAAGAAATGTATGAACGAATCGGTGATGAAATACGCGAACAGGAAACTCTGTCCATGAAAATGCAGGTACATGATAACTTCGGAAGGAGCCTTCTCTCTATACGAAAAATCTTAGGAGACAAAGAATCACCAGAAAATATGAAGGAACAGTTGGAAACTTTAAAGCAACAGGTTATATCCTTACCAATACAACCGTCGCTAATAAAGAAAACCAATATGAAGATACCGAAAGACATGCAGAAGAACTTGGTATTTCCATTCAGATCCAGGGCAGCTATCCAGATACTCCCGCATACCGGTGCCTTACAGATCGCGCTATTCGTGAATGCGTAACAAACTGCGCCCGACATGCACATGGAAATACTGTTTTTGTTATCATGAAAAGGAAACGCAACGAATATCAGATTCAGATCACCAATGATGGTGAATTGCCGTCAAAGGATGCCAAAGAGGGTGGTGGACTGTCTGCTCTGCGAAAAGCAGTTGAAGCAGAGGGTGGCTCTATGAACACTTTTTTCGAACCTGCTTTTTATCTGTTACTGAATTTACCTCTGTTTGATGAAGAATACTAATTCAATTTTGGAAGGAAATGATTCTATGGCACGCATACTCATTGTAGAAGATCAGAAGATCATGCAGAAATATTTCGAGTTTATTATTTTACAGGATCCGGATTTAAAGCTCGTAGATACTATTTCAGATGCCCGTGAAGCCGTAAAGATCTGCAATTATTCTGTCATCGATCTGGTTCTGATGGATGTGCAGACCTTCCATAACCATGACGGCCTGTCTGCCGGAAAGGCAATCAGAGAAGAGCATCCTGGAACCAAAGTACTCATTGTAACTTCTCTGATTGATCCTAAGGTGTTGGAACGGGCTAAGACCGGATGCGCAGACAGTCTCTGGTACAAAGATCATGGGGAAGATGAAATACGTGATGTGATACACCGGACCCTTAATGGAGAACATGTTTTTCCGGATGTAACTCCGGACGTAGAACTGAACTGGATCACCAGCGGTGAGATCAGTCCACGACAGTTAGAAATGCTCCGACTTTATATCTGTGGTATGTCTTATTCAGAAATTGCTAAAAAGATGAACTGTACCACCTCAGGAGTACGTTGGAACTTTCAGGAGATGATTGCAAAAGCCGGATACAACTGTAAAGAGGATCTGATTGCTGCTGCATTAGAAAGTAAATTAATAGTTACCACGTTAAAATAAACCAAAGAGAGGAGATGACATCATGAAGAAAAAATTAATTGCAATATGCCTCAGTGCTTTGATGCTTACTTCTGTTACCTCCGTAAACTGTATGGCGGAAAATCCATACCCTGATGAAGAATCTTACAGCGAATCCAGTTTTGCTATTTTACAGGATATTCTTCGAGAAAATGACTGTCAGACAGGAATCGCTTTTCTGGGGTATATCGGATACGATGCCACAACCGAAGAAATTCTGGATTATACAAACCAAGAGGATTATGTCGCATCTTATCCGTTTCTTAAAAATGGTACCATCGTGGATGCGGGTGGTTATGAAGTCTTTGCGATCGTTCCGGCTTCGGACTGGTCGATCAGCGTATACTCCTCTGAGATGACCGAAGATGCCGTCTACAAAGATTATCTGGATTTCCCGTTATATGAGGTTCACCTGATGAAGTGATCATTCTCCGATGCAACCTGAGTGAGATTTATTCAAACACAATGGTCACATCCAAAGAAGGCAATATGAGCGTTTCCTACCGTCCTTCCATTTCTTTGAAAGACGGCCACCTGGCAGAAGAACAGCGTTGCTACGATTTTTCAATCTACTATGATTTCGACTATGGACATAATGGTTCTGACAACTGTATGGAAAGCAATCTTCCTGAAGATTATTATGAGGATTATTACAGTGATACAGTACAAAACGCTTATGAACTTCTCTGTTCAACTGATGAGGTCAGCTACTATCTGGGGCTGGGATTCTTTGTATGGTATACCGGAAACAAAGATATGATCGATGACAAAGAATGCAGAGTATTCGTTCTCGGAAAAGACCTGGACGATCATATCGAAGTCAAAAATCATTACGCAGTCAGTGATAATCAGGTATATTACCTTGATGTGATTGAAAATACCTGGAATATCCTTGGATCCGGATAATGTAATTCCTACTTCACAATACCATAATGCTTCCTGATTCTTGAGTTTGTACCCTTTTTGGCTTGAATTCCCTGCATAAAGCATATATAATAGGAATACTGTGAAGAAATGTCGCTGCTATAAATTTGTTGCAAATTCTTCATGTAACCAGTTATATAACAACCTCGAAAGGAAAACTATGAGAAAATTAGCATTACGCGATGAAATACTTCTGCAGATTGACAAAGCTGCTCGTTACATCGGTGGTGAAGTCAATGCAGTCATGAAAAACAAAGAGGATGTCGATATCGTTTTGCAATGGCATTCCCGGATGTCTATGAAATTGGTATGTCTAACCTCGGAATGATGATCTTATATGATATGTTCAACAAAAGAGACGACGTATGGTGCGAGCGTCTCTTTTCACCGTGGACAGACCTTGATAAGATCATGCGTGAAGAACACATTCCATTATTTACTCTGGAATCTCAGGATCCGGTAAAGGAATTTGATTTCCTTGGTATCACTCTCGGATATGAAATGTGCTATACAAACGTTCTCCAGTTACTGGATCTCAGTGGAATCCCACTTCTTGCAAAAGAACGTACAGAGGATGATCCGCTGGTGATCGGCGGAGGCGCGTGTGCATACAATCCTGAGCCACTTGCACCGTTCTTTGACCTTTTCTATATCGGAGAGGGTGAAATGGTCTATGGAGCCCTTTTTGACGCTTACAAGGCAAACCAGAAGCCGGTGGCAGCAGACAGGATTTCCTTCTGAAAGCAGCACAGATTCCTGGTATTTATGTACCTTCTCTCTATCAAGTTACCTATAAAGAAGATGGTACCATTAAATCCTTCCAGCCTAAATATGAAAATGTACCGGAAAAGATTGAAAAACAGCTCGTTATCGATATGGATAAAGATTACAATAAACTGGAAGCTCCGGTCGTTCCTCATATCAAGGCAACCCAGGATCGTGTTACTCTGGAAATCCAGCGTGGCTGTATCCGCGGATGCCGTTTCTGCCAGGCTGGCATGATCTACCGTCCGACTAGAGAACGTGATATCGAAACCTTAAAAGAATCTGCAAGAATCATGCTGCAGAAGACAGGACATGAAGAAATCTCTTTAAGTTCATTAAGTTCCAGTGATTACAGTCACCTGAAAGAGATCGTGAACTTCCTGATTGATGAATTCCGTGATGAGGCAGTCAATATTTCTCTGCCTTCTCTTAGATCGATGCATTTGCTCTCGATGTTATGAGTAAGTTCAGGATGTCAAAAAAAGCAGCCTCACTTTTGCTCCGGAAGCAGGTTCTCAGCGTCTTCGTAATGTTATTAATAAAGGACTTACGGAAGAAGATATCCTGCACGGCGCCGGTGAAGCTTTCAAGGGCGGATGGAATCAGGTTAAGCTTTATTTCATGCTTGGACTTCCTACTGAAACAGAAGATGATATGAAGGGCATCGCGCATCTTGCCCAGAAGATTGCCGAGACCTATTATGAAGTTGTTCCAAAGGAGCAGCGTAAAGGAAAAGTACAGATCAATGTCAGCACTTCTTTCTTTGTGCCAAAACCGTTCACCCCGTTCCAGTGGGCACCTATGTTCCGAGAAGAGGACTTTATTGAAAAAGCCAAAGTTGTTAAAAATGAGATCCGTTCCCAGTTGAACCAACGAAGCATCCGTTACAACTGGCATGAACCTGATGTAACTGTACTGGAAGGTTTCCTTGCAAGAGGTGACCGACGCTGTGCTGATGTCATCCTTAAAGCATATGAAAAGGGTGCTCTTTATGATGCATGGTCTGAAAGCTTCCACTATGATATCTGGAAAGAAGCCTTTAAAGAAACCGGTGTGGATATTGAGTTCTATACACTCCGTGAACGCAGCACCGATGAGATTCTTCCATGGGATTTCATTGATGCAGGCGTTACCAAAAAATTCCTGATCCGTGAATGGGAACAGGCGAAAGCAGAAACCGTAACACCAAACTGCCGTCAGAAATGCTCCGGCTGTGGTGTACTTAAATACAAAGGAGGTGTGTGCTGTGAAAGTAAGAATTAAGTTTGCCAAAACCGGGCATATGAAATTTGTTGGACATCTGGACACTATGCGTTATTTCCAGAAAGCCATCCGCCGTGCTGAGCTTCCGGTTGCATTCTCCGGTGGCTACAGTCCGCATATGATCATGTCTTTTGCGGCACCACTTGGTGTTGGTACAACCAGTCTTGGTGAGTACTTCGATATGGAGCTTACTGAAACTGTTCCAACCAAAGAGATTGAAGACCGTCTCAATGCCGTTATGGCAGAGGGTGTGTCCATTTGCTCTGCGCGACAGGTAGAAGACGGTAAGGCAAGTACCGCTATGGCTCTGGTAGCTGCTGCCGATTATTTTATACAGTTCCGCGAAGGAAAAGAACCTGCTGCAGACTGGCGTGCCGGACTGGATGATTTTCTTTCCCAGAAAGAGATCATTGTAACCAAGAAAACTAAACGCAGTGAAAAAACGGTAGACATCCGTCCATATATTTATGAAATGCATTTAGACGGTGAAGGTGTTTTCATGCAGCTTGCTTCTGCAAGTTCCAACTACACCAAACCGGAACTTGTCATGGACACTTTCCTTCGTTGGATGGATGAGGAACCGCTTCCATTTGCATACATGATCGAACGTCGTGAGATTTATGCCAACAAAGGTGATGAAGAACATCTGAAACTCGTTTCTATGGAATCATTAGGTGAAGAAGTTGAATAAGCTGATCATTACGGAAATACTCCTTGACGAAGTACTCTGTACTGTCTGTGCAGTCTTCAGAGACCAGAAGGTCGTAGAACTTCGTCTGGAGCCGTCCGGAAAGAAAAACACTCTTAACAACATTTATGTAGGACAAGTCGAAAACATTGCCGCCAATATCCAGGCGGCTTTTGTCCGTTTAAGCGATTCCGTAAACGGCTACCAATTGCTTGCAAAAATACAAAGAAAATTGCAAATAAGGGAATTTTTTACTATGTTTTTTAGCCTTATCAAGCAAAAACTGCAATTTTTATAAATAAAAAAAGCACTTGTTGGCTTAAACAAGTGCTTTTTACTGCAACAAATGCAGACGTACCAACTCTATCTTGCGGGATGTGGACTTGATGATTTTGAACTCATACTTACCGAACTTGATGATTTCGTTCAGCTTTGGGAAACTCTGATATTCGTGCAGAATCAAGCCACCCACAGTCATATATTCATCACTCTCGGGAAGATCAAGATCAAAGAGTTCGTTCACCTTGTCTATCTCCAAGCGTGCCGACAGCAGATAATCACCGTCCTCGGTCTTTTTGGCAACATACTTGGACGAGTCGTGCTCGTCTTCTATATCGCCGAAGATTTCCTCCACAATGTCTTCCAGGCTCACAAGTCCGCTGGTTCCACCAAACTCGTCAACCACTACGCCCAACGACTTCTTCTGTTGCAGGAAAATCTGCATCAGCTTCTGTGCCTGCATGGTTTCGGGCACAAAAGGCATTTTGCGCACATGGTCTTGCCAGCGGGCAGGATTGCGGAAGAGTTCAGAGCTGTGGATGTAGCCAACGATATGGTCGATATCCTCTTCGTAGACAATGATTTTAGAGTTTCCGCTCTCTATGAATTTCTGGCGGAGCTCATCGAGCGAGGCATCAGTCTCTACAGCCTGAATTTCGGTTCGCGGCACCATGCAGTCGCGCACCTTTGTGTCGGAGAAGTCGAGTGCATTCTGGAAGATCTTCACCTCGTCATCGATATCGGAGTCTTTCTCTGCATTATCGATACTCGACTGCACCAGGTAGTCGAGGTCAACCTTCGAGAAGCCTTCGTCCTCAGCCTCCTTGTCCATCTTCACTCCCACCAATCTCAACAGGATTCTGCTCAGGAAAGTGCTGAACACACTGATGGGCCACAGCACGACATAACAAACATAAGCCATGGGGCTGAAGAAGTTCAACAGTCGGTTGGGGTTCGCCTTAAAAAGGGTCTTGGGCAAGAACTCGCCCGTAAAAAGCACGATGATGGTCGAGAGAATGGTATCAGCAGGCACAGTGAAAGCCGCATCCATACCATGAAAAATTGTATTGTCGAACAATCGCGCTATCAGTATGCCATACACCACAAGAGCGATATTGTTGCCCACGAGCATGGTGCTGACAAAGCCGTTGGATGGTTATAGAAGAGCGAGACCAATCGCTGGGTCACCCCGTTCTTGTTCTTGTCCTTATCCATCTCGGCAAGCATTCGGTTGGAAGACACAAAGGCTATCTCCATGCCACTGAAAAAGGCAGAAAACAAGAGCGTAACCAATATGCCTATCACAAGATTTATTCCTACTTCCATATATTTTTGTCTGTTTCTGTCATGACATTAGTGCATCAGAGGAATGGTAGTAGCACGCTGCGGAGTGGCTCTCTGTCGAAGGTTTCCCTTCACCGAGTCGGGCTGCGAGCGCAAGGTATCGCTTGCTCCCGATCCTGTCATGTCGCTCTTCTCGAAACTACCCTTCGAGTTGCTCACATAATAACGCGTCATCTTCTCGTCGCTCCAAAAGTGCGTGCCCTGCAAGGTACGCTCAGGCGTGATGAGCTTACTGAACACATGGCTCGACAGTTCGTGCTTATTCTCATCCCATGTAAGCTGCTCGCTCATAAAGCGCAAGCCGTCCTTGGTGAGAATTCTCACACGACCATAGAGTTTCCATATTCTGAGCTGGTCAAAATAATAAGCCGTGTCGCACTGTATATAACTGTTGATATGAAACTTGTCGTCGAACTGCTCCAGGAGTATGCCTTTGTCAAAAATCCATTGCGACGGATGCTTGTTGACATTCACCTCCCATCGCTCAGTAACAATGCGATACTTGATGACGCCAGAGTCGCTGATGAGTGTGTTGACACCATAAGAAGTCATCATTGCCACGGAGTCGCGTGCCCTGATGGCAGGAGCCGTATGCTCCACCTGCTCCTGACATGCAGCCATCAGCAGGAGAGCGATAAGTCCATATATAAAATGCCTTGTTCTATACATTAATAATATATAAATAATTCAAGTTTCGCCGGAGGGGAGTCTTATTCGGGAGTTTTTCTAAGGAGTTTTTCTAAGGAGCTTTTTTAAGGAGTTAAGGAGTTAAAGGAGTTAAGGAGTTAAGACAACAGCTTGTTTGCTTGACAATCAAACAATAAAGCATTTATACTCAAAACTTCTCGCAATTTCCAAAACTTCACTCGCTTTTCAAAACTTCTCGAAAGTTTTCCAAACCTTTCTCACTTCAGCAAATTCCTCTCACTTCAGAAAACGGTCTGATACATCTCTCATCTAACTTCGAGGCTTCCTGAAGTTTCCCGAACATTCCGAATTTTCCAAAAACAGCATTCAGCACAGAAATTCCGTACTGTTTACTGCATCTTCCACTTCTTGAACCAATCCTCGTTGAAGGTGAAGCCTATGTTGATGCGGAAAATATTCTCCTTGATAAGGTCCTTGGCAGAGCGTTTCACCCACTGACCGCTGATATTGAGGAATGAACGGCTGTTGTAGGAGTTGACGATAGGAATACCGAAACCGGCACTTACCGCAAATTCCTTGGGTCCGTCCTGTCCATTGATTTTCACATAAGGAGTGGTGTAGCTCACACCGGCACGATACTGTACTCTCTGCAAGAAACGGCGGCTGTACTCGCCATAGCAGTACTGTGCACCGAGGTTGATCTTATGACGGTTGCTGTAGCAGCCGTCCTTCAGCACATAGTTTCTTCCGTCGAAGACAGGCGCCTTGAGGTCTTCCCACATCTGTAGAGTGTAGTCGAGACCCACTTTCCACTGTGCCGCATGATTCCACATCAATCCTGCTCCCACCATGTGAGGCAGTTCAAAAGCCTTGTCAATAGAAAAGGATGTGGTGTCGAGCGAGCCATCCATGGCATTCGTCTTCACCTGATACATATCGGCGCTGGCACCTAAATTATGCTTGGGCGAATAGGTAAGACCCAGTGTCACCCAGTCCTTCTTCGACACACGCTGCGTATACTGCACACCGAAGTCGAGCTTATAGCTTCCCACTCTTGCCGAATAGTTGCGCGAGAGCGAGTTGATATACGAATTGCTGTAGCTGTTGGTGACGGTACGGTTATACTTGCCCCACAGGTAAGAGATGTTGGCACCCACCGACAGTCCCTTCACTGGCATGTAGCCCAAACCCACGTAAGCCTGATGGAATCCCTCATCACCCTCATAGGTATTGGTGTAATAATCTTCCTTGGTTTCTTCGTTCACCCATCCCGACACAGAATAGTTATAGCCCACGTTGGAGAAAGGCAGGATACCAAAACTCACACCCATGTGGCGGAAAGCACGGAAAGCAGCAACCACATAGTCCAAGTTGGCATTCTTGGCGTTCTTCTTCACGCCGTTCTCATTGAAATTGCTGATCTGACCCGAGATGCCGGCATCGAAAAGGAATGTCAGCGAGTCGACCGAAGAATAAGAAGCCGGGTTGATATAATTTACCTGATTGTGCTCATGAAAGCCAAGTCCCACTCCATTCATACCTGCATTGAAACCAGAAGTCTGGTCGGACAATAAGCCCAACCCCCACTGACTGTATGGAGAATTCATGCCGCTCTGGGCATTCACTGCCAGAGCCAAGCTCATCATGAGAGCCGCCAAAAATAGTTTTTTCATCCTATGATAATTGTTCAAAATTATATTCAGAGTGCAAAAGTATTGAAAAAAATCGAGATAAAAGAAGGAAAATCCAAAATAATAAGGTATTTTTGCATCGTGAAACGTTTTAAATATAATTTTAGGTGCATTTTTGCCGTTTTGTTAATCATTTTAACGACTAAGGCTTCTGCACAACAGACGGAAGCACCCCAATGGGTCGACTCCGTGGATATTTCACTCCTGACCTGCGGACCGGGACAGGAGGTTTGGTCGTATTATGGACACACCGCTCTTCGCATAGAAGACCGTGCCCATGGCAGTGACGTGGCTGTCAACTGGGGCATGTTCTCCTTCAACCAGGACTTTTTTGTGCTGCGCTTCGTCTTCGGGCTCACCGACTATCAGATAGGCATCATCCCCATGGATCGTTTCATGGCGGAGTACTCCTACGAAGGCAGATGGGTAAGACAACAGCGCCTTGCCCTGACACGAAACGAGAAATGGAACATCCTTACTGCCGTGGAGAAGAACAACCAGGAGGAGAACCGCACCTACCGCTACAACTTCTTCTATGACAACTGCACCACACGTGCACGCAACATGATCATCGACCACTTGGCGACCAACAGCACCAACTTCGAGATCAAAACGACCCTCTCCACCTATCGTGAGGAGATTCACCGCCTGAACGCCCATCACCGTTGGGCACGCTTCGGAAACGACCTGCTCCTGGGCTTCCGAGCCGACCGTGCAATAAACAAACAGGAATGGGAGTTCCTGCCCGACAACCTCTCCATGGACTTCGCAGTGGAAGCCCGTAAGGACACAGCCCAGCAGCCAATTCCGTCGACAACAGTTTATCCACAAGAACCAAGATACATCAAACTGGTAGACAGCACCTTCTATCTCATTTCACCCAAGGAAGTAGTGATGGCTGCAGATGCAGACAAGGAGAACTCTCAGACAGGAACTACTATAGCCGACGTCATCTCTCCTTTCGTGGTAGCGACAGGCATCTTGGTGATTGTTATCCTGCTCAGCCTCACGGAATGGCGCAGAAAGAAGAATTTCTGGTGGATTGACACAGCCCTGCTCGTACTTACCGGACTACCAGGACTGATTCTCCTTGCCATGGTGTTCTCGCAACACCCCACCGTACAGATCAATTTCCAGACACTCATCCTCAACCCGCTGAACCTCATCTTCGTATGGAGCGTCATCAAGAAGATGCGCCAGCACCGTGTGCACTGGTATTACAACGTATGGGCAGCACTCATCGTCGTGGCACTTTTCCTGCAGATATGGCAGGACTACGCTGAGGGCATGGTCATTTTGGCATTATCTTTGCTCGTAAGAGTGGCAGTGAAGTCAACTCAACTCGACTTGCGAAGAAAATAGACCTCACAAAGAATATAGACTTCACGAAGAAATCAACCTCTCAAAGGAAAATCATCAACACGAAGCCAACAAAGCTTCATAACAAAAAATAGAATGGTAAACAGATATATCACCGCCCTCTTGGTTGTCCTTGCGGCAACAGGCATGGAAGCGCAGACCTATCAGCAGGCACTGAGGTTTGCGCTCACCGATATATCCTACGATGAGTTCATCCAGCAGCCCGAGGCCAAAGCGCTCGAAGAAGACATTCTGAGCGTCATCAAGGCCATCAAGGAAGCATCCGAAGACCATCAGAAAGCACAACATCATTTCCCGTCGGCAATACAGAAAGCCGACACTTCTGCCAATCTGACAGAATCCAATCCTTATATTTGTTTTACTCCCCCCACAGAGCCCAAATATCAGGCTCCATACGGAAGTATTGTTATTCGCGGACCCGATTTTTAACATTTATCACCCAAAATGTTGCTGATTTACAGATATTATTTGTACCTTTGCAACCCTGAAAACAATAAAAATCAACGAATAATAATAAAAAACAATATATAAAATGAACTTTAACAAATTTCTGCAGTCATTGTTCGGCAACAAGTCTTCCCGCGACATGAAGCTCATCCAGCCTATCGTGGAGAAAGTAAAGGCCGAGTATCCTAACATCAAGGCCCTGAGCAATGACCAGCTTCGTGCAAAAACCAAGGAAATACAGCAGTATGTACAGAACGCCGGCAAGGCTCAGAGAGAGAAGATTGCCGAGCTGAAAGCCACTATCGAAGACACACCTATCGACCAGCGTGAAGATATCTTCAACCAGATAGACAAGTTGGAGAAAGAGGCACTCGACAACTACGAGGTTGCCCTCAACGAGGTGCTGCCTACAGCTTTCAGCATCGTGAAAGATACAGCCCGCCGATTCGCCGAGAACGAGGAGACTGTACACAGCTACTGAGTTCGACCGCGAGCTGGCTGCCAATCCTGCCAACGACTTCATCACCATCGATGGCGACAGTTCTTGATAAATTTTCCCGCACCAGGATGGCTCTGCTTGGCGGAGCAGACCTCGTACTCGAGCTTCCGGTCCGCTATGCAGCCGCAGTGCCGAATATTTTGCGAGGGGTGCCTGCTCACTTCTTGCCTCCCTGAATGTAACCGATACACTCTGTTTTGGATGTGAAACGGAAGATCCGGCTGCTTTTTCGGCTCTTTCTTCTCTTCTTGCAGACGAACCGGAAGCTTTCAGGCGATATCTCAGATCGTATCTTGCCGCCGGAAATTCATATCCGAAGGCACGGCTTCTGGCCCTTGAATCCTTTTTCTTTCCGGACTCTTCTCAAAGCTCTTCCGGATACGACTCACATTTTGCTTCTGACGCTGATCCTTTGAGTCCTCCGGGCAATCCTTTCTCTTTCAAAACAGCCACCGAGCTTCTTTCTTTCCCGAATAATACGCTCGGGCTCGAATACCTGATTGCCTGCAGACGTCTGAAGGCTTCATTTGATTTTCTGCCGGTCAAACGTCAGGGGCTTCGTATCACAGTTCTCTACCCCAGGGAAATTGCTTCCGCCACAGCGATCCGCAAAATCCGGCTCTTGCCTGCGGATATATGCCGGATGTCTGCCGGGAATTATATGAACATGCTGTTTCAGGTCAGATGCTTCATTCTATTGATGATTACTCAGACCTTCTACACTATGCTCTTCTGATGCAGAAGGATTATACTGTTTTTCTGGACGTAAATGCAGACCTCTCGGACCGCATCCGCAAGCTGCTGCCACAGTACAAGTCTTTTTTCTTCGTTTGTAAGCCTGTTAAAAACAAAACAGGTCACCGAGGCACGCATCCGCCGCAGTCTGCTGCATATTCTGCTTGGTATTCGAAAAAAGAACGGCCGGAAGATCGTTTTGCCGGTCTTTCTTATGCAAGAGTTCTCTTCGCCTAGCAGTCGCATTTGCCGCTTTTCAGGGGAGATCAAAAAGTAACGCGTCCCATCCCAACTGCTGACAAAAGCCGCAGATGCGAAAAGCTTCT
>ENA-OQER01000627-OQER01000627.1-human-gut-metagenome-genome-assembly--contig:-NODE-627-length-18767-cov-2.234388_pt1 | contig 18767 bp, 23 predicted proteins | sample MGYA00242797_ERZ504639 | MGnify/ENA primary metagenome ERZ504639 (study PRJEB26092, sample SAMD00036306) | human gut metagenome | host: Homo sapiens | study: EMG produced TPA metagenomics assembly of...
GGCCTAGAACTCACGGTATTCACAATAAAGTTCATTGGATGAAATTGTGGAGCGTTCCTTAAAACAAGCCGCTATATGGGATGAAGTCAAAGATCGCCTCAATAAATCTGCTCTTGGTATGTCTGGTGGTCAACAGCAACGGCTTTGCATTGCTAGAGCTTTGGCCATTGAACCTGAAGTTCTCCTCATGGATGAACCAACAAGTGCCTTAGATCCGATTTCAACAGCAAAAATTGAAGATTTGGTTATTGAACTCAAGAAAAAATATACTATCGTCATGGTGACCCACAACATGCAACAAGCTGTGCGGATTTCCGACAAGACAGCCTTCTTCTTATTGGGCGAAATTGTTGAGTACAATAAAACAAGCCAACTATTTCAATGCCACAAGACGAACGCACAGAAAATTATATAACAGGGAGATTCGGATGATACGCTCAGCCTTTGAAAATCAACTGCATGCACTCAATACCAATTTAATTTTGATGGGGTCGTTATGTGAGGAAATTATTTCAAAATCATTAATGCCCATCAGTGAAAATAATCAGCATCTGGTTAATGATGTTGGCAAAACTTATCAAAAAATTGAGCAGATGGAAAGAGATATTGAATCACAATGTCTTAAGTTACTGCTTCGTCAACAGCCAGTTGCCAAGGATTTGCGACGTATTTCAGCTGCTTTGAAAATGGTTTATGATATGAAGCGTATTGGTGCTCAATCTGCTGAAATTGTTGATATTATTGGTGATGGTCATGTTCATGAAGGAGCTGATTTTCGTCATCTCAAGCAAATGGTCAAACACGTTGTCCATATGGTAACAGATAGTGTGGATGCCTTTGTCCATGATGATGAGACTTTAGCTTTAAAAAGTTATCCAAAAAGATGTCACAGTGGATAAAGAATTTGATACAATAAAGGCAAGTTTAATTGCCCATATTGCTGAACTTGGAAACGATGGTGAATATACTATTGATGTTTTGATGATTGCCAAATATTTGGAAAGAATTGGTGACCATACCGTCAATGTCGCTAAGTGGGTAATTTTTTCAATCACTGGTGAACTGAATGGAGAAGAAACATGATTTACTGCGTTGAAGATGATGATGATATTCGAGAACTGATGCTTTATACTTTACGAACAGCAGGGTTTGAGGCTCAGGGGTTTCCTGACTCCGTTCTATTTTGGAAAGCCATGGAAGAAGAGCAACCTAAGCTTATACTGTTAGATATCATGTTGCCTGTAGATGATGGATTGACCATTTTAAAAATCCCTACGATCAAATGGCATGACAAAAGATATTCCAGTAATCATGACAACTGCTAAAGGAACAGAATTTGATAAAGTCAAAGGATTAGATTTGGGTGCCGATGATTATTTGGTTAAGCCGTTTGGTATGATGGAAATGATTCTCGCATCAAAGCAGTTCTCAGACGTACATCAAATCAGGAACAGGAAACTCATTTGACAATAAAAACCTCTCTCTGGATGCAAAGAATTACACGGTTAGAAATAATGGACAAAAAATCGAATTAACTTTGAAAGAATTTGATCTGCTATCTTTATTGATGTTAAATCTGGCCGTGTTTTTACGCGGCAAGAACTTTTGGATAAAGTTTGGGGAGAACACTTTATCGGAGAAACACGGACAGTTGATGTTCATATTGGAACCCTTCGCATGAAGCTTGGAGATGCTAGTCATCTGATTAAGACAGTTCGTGGTGTTGGTTATCGTTTGGAGGTAACAGATGATTAAGAAAATCTTTCGTTCAACTTTTTTTGCCACGCTAGGCGTTCTTCTTGTAACTCTATTTATGGTTGTTGGCTTGCTTTATGGCTACTTTACTCAAGTACAAAAGGAACAGTTGCAGACAGAGACAGCCTTAGCTGCTCAAGGGGTTTCTCTGGAAGGCCAAGATTATTTTAATGAGCTCAAGATGTCAAATGTCAGAATCACTTGGGTTGATAATCAAGGAAAAGTTCTCTATGATAATGAGTCTGATGCACAGATCATGGACAATCATGCTAATAGAGAAGAAATCAAAGAAGCTTTGAAAGATGGTTATGGTGAGAGTGTTCGATACTCTAAAACCTTAACCACTCAGTCACTTTATTCTGCTCAGCGCTTGGATAATGGAACCGTTATTCGCTTATCTGTTACTAGACACAGTATTTTAGTGCTTTTGTTTCGGATGTTCCAGCCTTTGTTCCTTATTCTTGTATTGGCCTTCTTACTCTCTCTGTGGCTTTCACACTCTATTGCTAAGAGTATTGTGTTACCATTGAATCGACTGGATCTTGACCATCCGCTTGAAAATGATGCCTATGAAGAAATTTCACCCCTTCTAAGACGGATTGCCAGACATCAAAAGGAAGTTACTGAGCGAGAAGTTTTGATAGAACAACGTCAATCAGAATTTGATACCATTATTTCTAAAATTAAAGAAGGCATGATTTTGTTAGACAATAACTGTCGTATCATCAGTATCAACCAAGCAGCACAGGATATTTTGCAGACTGATCAAACTTGTTTGGGTAAAGATATGTTGCAAATTCTCCGTAACCTGTCACTAAATAATTGGCTAGAAAAAGGTCTTCAGGGTCGCAAACAAGAAGGGATTTTGCAATTAGATGATGCGCATTACAAAGTTATGGTACGTCCTATTCACTCTGAGGATAAGGTGACTGGTTTAGCAATTCTTTTCTTTGATGTTACAGAGCAACTTCAGGCAGAGCAGCTGCGCCGCGAATTTACGGCAAACGTTTCTCATGAACTGAAAACACCGTTACATTTGATTTCTGGATATTCTGAAATGCTGGCTAGTGATGTTGTTGCGCAAAAGATGTTCCACAATTCGCTGAGAAAATCCACAGTGAGTCTCAACGTATGATCCAGTTGGTAGAAGATATTATTAAACTGTCACATCTTGATGAGTCAGAAGAGTTAGCTATGGAACCCGTCAATCTCTATCAGATATCAGAGGAAGTTTTAGATAGTTTATCTGCTAAGGCAAATGAACGTCATATCAACTTGCATTTATTAGGGGAACCAGCTTATATTACTGGTAACCATGCCCTTATTCATTCTTTGATTTATAATCTTTGTGATAATGCTATTATCTATAACCGTGATAAGGGGGATGTGACTGTCAATGTCACCTCGAATGAGGACGATGTTGTTCTGACAGTACAGGATACTGGAGTTGGTATCGCCAAAGATGAGCAGGAACGCATTTTTGAGCGTTTCTATCGAGTTGATAAGAGTCGCTCGAAGAAGTTGGGTGGCACTGGTTTGGGGCTCTCCATTGTTAAGCACGCAGTCAATCAACATCATGCTGATATTAAGGTGGAAAGTCAGCTAGGATTAGGAACTAAAATGACTGTGACCTTTTATAAGTAACCCTCTTTGAAAATTAAACTCAGACGTTTGTGACTTGATTTGAGGTGTGAAAATCTTCAACGGAAGTTTTTAGCTTATTATTCCAAATTATAAAATAACGGAGTTCTATCTGAATCTACGTCACCTAGTCTAATTTTGATTTTCGTTGAGTATAAAAACACAAAAACTCCTCTTGTTCATAAGACATAGAGGAGGTTTTTGTATGAGATGATATTCTTTGATTTTTCAAAGTAAGCAGGGTTCTTATTAAAATTTGTAAACTTATGTGATAGATTAGAAAGGATTTTTTCTTCTGAGAATGATAGGAGGATGCTTATGTGTCAAAGACCCACGTTATTCTCTTATAGGAATCTCCAAATTTGATTTGTCTAAATCAACTGTCAAAATGTAATTGCTATTGTCACGGATAGTGTGCTCAAGTCTGTTGTGTAGAGAAGTACGCGGAGAGTGTCGCCTTTTTCCAATTTGTAGATGCTTGGTTGAAGGGTGAAATCAATGGTCATCCATTCATTGGCAGGGATATCTTCAATTGTTAACAAATCTGTACGATTTTGAAGATTTAGAACACCTTTTGTGATGACACGTTCTCTGGTTTTGGTAAATGGCAATTCTTTGAGAGCTTCACGTGAGAAATTGCGTCCATTATCAATAGCGTATAAATCAAGTACATAAGGAACATCTTTAAAACGTTTCTTTTCGCCATAGTCTAAGACTTGGGCAGACAGAATTCCTTTATTTTCACTAGATTTGACGGTTAGGTGTAGAGTGATTTGCCCATTGATATGGTAATCGTGTTCAATCGGTAAATCGAGGCAAATGGCATTTGCTTTTCCAGTAAATAACTCACTCTTGAAAGTTCTGAAATTCTTGCTATAACGTTCAAATTCAGCTTTGGCGTAATGATTGTCAATGATTTTTTGGTCTGTACCAAGGGCTAAAGTTGATTGATTGTTACTGCCAAATTCAGCTAAGCTTGTCCAAGCTTGTTCTTGGCTATTATCTTGCCAGATAAGTGTTGGCAAAACGAAATGATTATCTTGTCCAAGCATTTTTTCAGAAAGTAAAGTGTTCATGCTTTCACGGAAATCAATGGATTGCCAGTTGTGCATGTAAACATGCTCACCGTGGTGAAGAAAAGCGTGTTTTTCGACAGTATCTGGAAGGGCATTGAAAATATTGAAGATGTGACGTGGCTTGACATTCCAGTCTTGGAGCCCGTGAGTGAATACGCAGGTTGCTTTAACCTTGTCAGCGTGTGGCAGATAATTACGGTCATGCCAAAATTGATTGTAATCACCAGAAGCACGGTCGAGCTGTGCAGATTGCTCGTCAAGGAGTTCTTGGTAATGTGTATTATTGCGTAAATAATCGCCAGCCAGCAAATTACGTGAGTAAGTCAATTCGGTCAGCACATCAAGGTCCTCACCAGGATAGCCACCAGGGCTGCAAACCAACCCATTTTCACGATAATAATCATACCAAGATGAAATAGCTGATTCAGCGATGATAACTTTCAGCCCCTCAACACCTGTCGTTGCTAGAGCGGTTGACATGGTTCCAAGATAAGATTTTCCAGTGGTACAAACCAGTCCACTCGCCCAATCAGCAACAACTTTTTGGTCACGACGGTGGCTAGAAAAAGGCGATTGCTTTGCCATTTAACCAATCAATGACTGCTTTAAAACTTTCCACTTGCGCATAATCTCCGCTGGTCATAAAACCGTCAGAGCCTGCAGTTCCAACCCCAGAAACGTAGATACTTGCGAAACCACGTGCAAGGAAATAATCATTGAGCGTGTAGGGGTCAATAAAATTGAAACGTTCTTCACTTTCTCCGAGAGGAAGGTCAACATCAGGAGCAGCTAACGGTTCAAAGTCACGTGTTTCAACGTTGATTGTTCGTGCTGGTTTTACAGCTAAATCACCTTCCATTTTGTAAGTTTTTTATCGTTAGCAACGACATTTGTTCCTTGGTGATAAGGACTAGCTGTCATCATGGTTGGCAATTGGTGGCTTGTTTTAGGGCGAATAATATTGACCTTAATCAAATCGAGTTGTCCGTCTTGGTCAGTATCAAGCGGTGATTGCACATAAACAACTTCACGAATCAAATCAGTTGTATCAAACGTTGCTAGTGATTTGCCATTGAAAAAATGATAATCATTATCTACTGGAATAAGCCCCTTACTAATTAAATCATCAAGCAAGGTCATACCTGATTTTTGGCGACTAGCTAGCAAATGATAAAGCGCCTCAAGGATGTGTCCTTTTTGATAATTAATCGGAAAGGCAATTTTTTTCTAAAAAGTCAGTTGTATTTGTAAAGTCAACATGCGGAATAAATCCGAGAAGTTGTAGTGAAATAGTGTAAAAAATATCCGCTGTTAATGGACGTTCAGAATTAAAAAATGTTAATAAATCTGTCTCAAAATCAGCGATTAAATGACGAAGTGGGTAGTCCGTATCTTTGTAATTAAAGAAAATCTTACGGCAGAAATTTTCCAGAGCTTTTTTATCAGCTTGTTGGTGGGTAATATCAAATCCTAAGGCTTGCAACTCTTGCTCTGCAATAGCGATAGGTCTTGGAATGAAAGAGAATTGATTATATTTCATGAAACTTCCCTTCTAAAAAGTAAACGTTTTTAATTTTACGGATAACCTTTACATTATTTATTATACTTGATAGAATGTTAAATGTCTAAACTATATTTTCTCGGAGGAAACAAAAAAACATGGATGTTACATGGACTGTGAAATATATCACAGAATTTATCGGGACAGCTTTACTCATCATTCTTGGTAATGGTGCAGTTGCTAATGTGGAACTTAAGGGGACAAAAGGGAATAACTCTGGGTGGGTTATCATCGCACTTGGGTATGGTTTTGGTGTTATGATTCCTGCACTCATGTTTGGTAACGTTTCAGGTAACCATATTAATCCAGCCTTCACACTTGCACTTGCAGTTTCAGGTTTGTTTGACTGGTCACACGTTCCACAGTACATCACTGCTCAATTACTTGGTGCAATGTTTGGTCAATTGCTTGTCGTTATGACACACAAGCCATACTACCTTAAAACTGAAAATCCAAATGCTATCCTTGGTTCATTCTCAACTATTTCAGCTGTTGACGACGGCACAAAAGAAAGTCACAAAGCCGCTTGGATTAACGGTTTCTTGAATGAGTTCTTAGGTTCATTCGTACTTTTCTTCGGTGCTATGGCACTTACTAAAAACTACTTCGGTGCAGAATTAAGATTGCAAAATTGACTAACTACGGTTATTGATGCTACTACAGCAGCAAGCCAAGTTGCACCTTACACAACAGGTTCACTTGCTGTTGCTCACTTAGGACTTGGTTTCCTTGTAATGACACTTGTTGCATCACTTGGTGGTCCTACTGGTCCTGGTCTTAACCCTGCACGTGATCTTGGTCCACGTATCGTTCATGCTTTGCTTCCTAAATCAGTTCTTGGTGAACACAAAGGCGATTCTAAATGGTGGTATTCATGGGTACCAGTTATCGCTCCAATTCTTGCAGGTATTGCAGCAGTAGCCTTATTCAAACTCTTGTACCTATAATAATGAGACATATAGGAAACCTTCGGGTTTCCTTTTTTATTTTTGATTGACACTAATAAAATATCTCATCACTATTCTTATGTTTTTGAGGTAATCCTCAACAATTTTCCCCTGAATCTATTGAACTTCAAATCACTGTATCTTGTTAATTATCACTGTATAAATAAAGCAGTTGGGTACTTTTTATACAAAAATTTCTAAAAAACGCATAATTTCTTGTCAAACTAAATAATTTTTTCTAAAATAGAAAAGACCTAGTCTTATTTTGTAGGAACTGTATTGAAAATTTAATAAATGAAACATTGTGAGGAGACAGTTATGACTTTATTTGACGAAGTTACGTTTAGGCATCCCGTTTTGCGAATCAATAATCGTGATCACAACATTGAGTTTTATAAAAAATTAGGTTTTAAACTAGTTAACGAAGAAAATGCGATTGCTGAGTTTTCAACCAAACAAAAAAAAGCTAGTTTTGTTATTGAGGAATCACCATCGCCCTATACACATGCTGTTGAGGGAACAAAAAAACTTAATAAGATTGTTGTTAAAATTCCGAATGCCGATGAAGTGACAGCTATCTTAGGAAATAGTGTTGCTGTTGAGCGTCTCTTTAAAGGTAAAAATGGATATGCCTTTGAAACGTTATCACCAGAAGGTGACCTTTTTCTTTTACATTCTGAAGATGATATTCAACAATTAACTGAAATCGATAGTGTCAATTTCCCTAAAAATGATGAGTTAAAAGAAGTTTCTGATTTAGCTTCGAAAGTATGACACTTAACGTGGCTGATGAAGCAGCTGCGCGTGCCTTTTACGATGATGTTTTTGAAGGACAATTTCCGCTTGATATCCAATTGTGCAAGCACAAGGTGCAGATTTAGCTGTTGACCCACTTGAAACTTGGGATGTGGAAATTTTAGAATGTCAAGTTCCTGACAATTATGATTTGAAAGCCTTGGTTAGCTTTTTAGAAGATAAAGGGCAAACTGTTTATTTGGATAAAAAAGCGAGTGTCTTAGTACTTTCTGACCCTAGTAATATTGAAATTTGGTTTATCAAATGACAGATTTGCTAGAAATTATTAATAATCAAATCAATCGTAATATTTATCATGGAGCTAGTTTAGCTCTTTTTAAAGATGGTCAATGGTCAGAACATTATATTGGTACGATTGACGGTGTCACTCCTATAAAATCTGGTTTGATTTACGATTTGGCATCCGTTTCCAAGGTAGTTGGCGTTGGAACAGTTATCACTTCTCTTTTATATCAAGGAAGATTAGAGTTGGATGCGCCTTTGGTGCGGTATTATCCTGATTTTCACGAGTCATCTGTAACCTTACGACAACTTTTAACACATAGTAGTGGGATAAATCCTTTTATTCCTAATCGTGATAATCTGAATGCAGCTGAGTTGAAAGAAGCCATTAATCACATTGCTGTGGAGGGAAGGAAAGTTTTTCTTTACACAGACATCAATTTTCTTTTGCTTGGCTTTATGCTGGAAGAGATTTATGGCAAGTCACTTGATGTGATTTTTAAAGATGAAGTCTTCAGCCTTTTGGCATTGACAAATACTGGTTTTGGTCCAGTAAAAAAAGGCGGTGCCTACGGTTGCTGGCATCGGTGATGGAGTTGTTCATGATCCAAAAGCCAAAGTTCTTGGCATTCATTCTGGTTCAGCAGGGTTATTTTCAAACCTGCAGGATTTAGAAAAGTTTTGTCAGCATTATCTAACAGATGATTTTACGAGTGATATTTGGCAAAATTTCAGTCAAGCGAATAAAGAACGTTCGCTTGCATGGAATAAAGAGGGCGATTGGCTTGACCATACTGGTTACACAGGCACTTATGTGACAATCAATCGTAAGGAGCAAAAGGCTGCTATTTTTCTGACTAATCGTACATATGCTTATGATGATAGACCTCTGTGGATTGAGGAACGTCAGAGAATTTCACAATGGATTCAGCAGAATTATTAAAAACAGAAATTTCTTTGAAAACGCTTTGTTTTTACCAACCTTTTTAGTCCGAAAGTGTTATAATGAGGGTGATAAAGGAAAAGGAGGAACAAGATTATGGCAAATGTACTGACTGTTGTTTTTGATATTGAAAGTGAAGCTTACCAAGCTTTTTCAGAACTAAAATCATTTAAGCAGGATAATGATACGCAAATTGCACAGATCGCATTGGTGAAAAATGAAGATGGTAAAATCACTATCAAAGATTCTATCGACTTTGACGATGCTAGCCGTGATTATGCGACTGTTGGCGGTATTATCGGCGGTCTGTTGGGAATTTTGAGCGGTCCTATCGGTGTTATTATTGGTTACGGTATAGGCAGTCTTGCTGGTGCAGCAAGTGGAAGCATGACTGATGCAAGTGACAATAGCTTGATTGAAGAAGTGACGACAAAATTGCTTGATGGTGAGGTTGCTGTTATTGCTTTGGTTCATGAAGAAGATGAAAGTATTTTAAACCATGTCTTTGCTCCTTATAAAACGATATTATGCGTTGGGATGCCCTTGCTCTCGCACGTGAAGTTGAACTTGCAGGACAAGTCCAAGATGAATTGTACGATAAGTCCAAGAAGATTTGAACGAACGTCGTCTAAATCATCTCAAAGAACAAGGAAATGACATCGCAGATGCTATAAAAGCAACTTTCCGACGCCTAAGGGGAAAAGAATAACTTTAAAAGGTTTGGGAAATAAATTCAAGGAAAGTTTGATGCCAAAAAGGGTTGTAAAAGTTGGTCTATCAGCGTATTAGAACCTATTCAGCGGTGATTGCTTAAATAGTTGAAAATATTGTTTGAGGTTTAAAAGTCTAGCTTGTAAAGCAAGCGTTAAAAAGTGCCTAATCAATTGCGCATTGGAAACTCTAAGTTGACAATTTCTGTTTTAGATTTCTTGACAGCGACCTTCAACAATTGATTTCCAGATTCTTGAATTCCAAACCACTGCATTTTGCTTATTACAGCTATATAAATAGCGAGGCTGAAACACTTTTGTTTCTGCCTCGCTTTTGTGTTATGTCAAATTGCAAATCAGCCCAAGGTAATGAATCTAAGCCAGTAAGCCGTTAAAGAGTTTTATAATGATTTTTCCATACTGATGTGCATGATACCAGCTTCTTCAAATTCTTCGCCGGAGCAAGTAAAGCCAAGCTTGTCGTAGAAACCTTTTGCTGTTAATTGCGCGTGTAATACCATGCGTTTAAAGCCTTGTTTTTGACAGAATTGAATCACATCCTCTAAGAGAAGTTTTCCAAGATTTTGTCCTTGATAGCTTGGGAGTACCGCCATACGTTGTAGTGTCGCTTCACTATGGTCTTTATTTGGCAAAATACGGCAGGTAGCGGCTGCTTGACCTTGCTCATCATAAAGGACAAAATGAAGGCAATAAGCCTCGTTCTCATCGATTTCAAGTGACATTGGCACGCCTTGCCCCTTAACAAAGACTACTTGTCGGATTCTGACAGCATCTAAATAAGTATCTGATAATGTATTTCGTGTCTGTTTGATTTTCATAGCTATATTTTAAAAACAAACATAAACTAAATTTCTGATTATCTTTTCATAAGTTCTTACAACACCGATATATCCCTGTTTTACTGGCTTTGTCGGTGTTTTCCTTTTGGCAGATACTTCTTATAACCCCTCATAACTCCGCACCTTTTGTCCTTTTATCGTAGTAAATTTCGTTGTAAATCACTACGCTATCAGGCTTCGCATTTCCATGTTTGCCCCTGTCTGTGAAGCATGGGCGTACAGGTTCAGCGTTATCATTATGCTGGAATGCCCCATAATATATTGCAGGTTCTTTGGGTTCATGTTCTTCTGTGCTAATCGTGTACAAAACGTATGTCTTAATATATGCGGTGTTATCTTTGGCAAAGGTTCTTCATGGTACTTGTTGTATTTCCTTACGATATTCTTCAATGCAGAAGTATAATTGCAAGCCACCATAGGCATACCTTTCTGATTGAGAAACAGGAAATTGCGGTAACCGTCAATCTGAATGCTTTTTCCAGTTTTTCTTTTCAACACTCTTTGCAACGCTTTTCCAGCTTCTTCACTCATAGGAACTTTCCTTATTCCGCACTTTGTTTTCGGCGTTTCTATGTAATATCCCTCTTGATTGCGTAAGAGCTGGTGGTCGATATTGATTGTATGGTTTTCAAAGTCTAAATCCCTTGCTGTCAGTCCGCATAATTCCGATATTCGCAAACCTGTTTTCAGTAGTATCAATATATCATCATAATACTTCTGATAGACCGTATCCTGTTGAAGAAAGGTCAGTAAATGTTCTTCCTGTTCTTCGCTTAATGCCTGTCTACTTTCGCTGTCGTCCTCAATCACTTCGCTTAACTGAAAATCAAAAGGGTTCTTCCTAACATAATCGTCCTCGATTGCCATGTAGAAAGAAGCCTTTAAGGAACGCTTATAGTTACTGATTGTTTTAAAGCTGTACCCTTTTTCTTTCATTCGGACTGCCCACTCTTTAGCGTCAGACGGTTTAATGCTGTCTATGCTTCGAGAACCCAGCCTGTCCTGTTCCAATGCGTCCATGAGGTACTTTCGCCCTGTCTGTGTGTTTTTCTTGACATTGCTTCTTTGTGCTGTCTTTTTGGCATACAGCTCGCATAAGGTCATTTTCTTGCCTTTGGTATCTATTCCGTCCTCTAAATCACGCTGTATCTCCCGTTCTTTTTCCCTAAGGGATATAGCATCACGCTTTCCTTTTGGAACTCTGTCCGTAGGCACAAGTTTCCATGAATACACAACCTTTGTTTCGCCTGCACGATTAACATATTTATACATATATCTGCCGTCTGTTCTCTGGCTCTCTCCAGTCCTTAAAATGCGACCTTTGTTATCCCGTCTTTTTTCTGACATCTTTCAAAACTCCTTTCAAAGCTGAAAGAGCCTTGTTACGACATATGCTTATCATATCACGCACAAAGCTCTTTTGCATTAGATTTCTTCCAATTTATCAATCAGATGTTCCAGTTTCTTTTTCTTAATCAGCATACGGTTTCCGTTCATCACAACACATTCTTCTTTGTATTCATTTGCAATACGGCGGAGCTTGTTTTCGCCGATACGGAAATAGCTGGACGCTTCCTCAATCGTCATTAGGTAGCGTTCCCATAATGGCATACTGAAATCATACATAAGACTGCACCTCCTTTCTTTTTGATTTTTAAGCAGTCTGACGGCTTTATCATCGCCCACAGGAGTTCCACCTCTGCATAGTCCTTATGTAGCCGTACCCATTGCGTGCGACGCTCTGAACGTTCAAGCTGTGGCTGTACGGGAGTATCATTATCAGACAGGACAGGTCATGGCAATAAAAGGGGATAAATCTTTTACATGGACGCTGACAGTTTCCGCTCGCTTCACAGGGAAAAGGTCATGGCGTATCAGCTCCAACGGCTCGCTGTCTGCCTAACGTATCAGACTGCTTTATTTACTTGTCAAAGAACGGTCAAAAAAAAGAAAATCGTCTTTCCTATATACCGCGTTGGAAAAGAGCAGAAGCGTAACCAATATTCAAAACTTTTTCTCTTTTCACTACATATTTGTACAGCAAACGTCCAGTTGCTAAGTTGAAATAAAAATAGTTGAAATCTCTTTTCCTGCACCATATAGGGTAAACAAATATCGGTTTGCTAAGTTGATGATGAAAAAAATCGGTTTTTCTTTTCACACCTTAACTACCCATGCACCACCGTTACTGCCAACAATGGAATGAAAGATTTTCTTTGCACCATATAGGGAACGGCAACTGCCAAATGTTAAGTTGAAAATGAAAAGATTTTCTTCTTTTCATACCAACACTCAAGCGTTACTACCTGTTTGAATACAAATTGAAAATAGTTTTTCCTCTTTTCATAGAACACTGTCCACTAATCATGAATTTCCGTCATATTTCTCAAAAAAGTTTAGATTTTCTCAACTTCCACTTCATATAGGGAATAAACACCTTGTTTTGTTGCAGATTTCTAAAATCTTCTTTCACTCCATATAGGGAATGGAAACCTCGATTTAATGAGTAATTTTGAAAAAAAGTTAGATTTCCTTTTCTCGCACCATATCTGTACGCAAGTAGCTGTTTTGTTGCAGATTTTTTGAAGAAATTAAAAAATACCGTCATTCTCTTGTGGAACAGCGGTATCTATACGTTCTTCTATGGTTGATTTTTCTAATTGTAATAAGTGTTTATGCTTGTCTTTGAGTTCTGCCTGCTCAATCATATCTTTCAGTATCGTTGTATGATTTTCTCTGTCTAATGCCTGCACCATTTTTATGGTCGGTGCAACCTGTCTTTGTAGCCAATGCAATGCCTTTTGCAAGGTGTAAGCTCTGGTTTTGTAGTTAAGCGTATCGGTTCTCTGTTATCCCCTACAAACCACGCCCAATCCTCATTCATTTTCCATTGACTTTTCGGTTTATCGTCCTCTCTATCTACAAAGCGGACATAATGATTGATGATAGAAAAAGCAGTACGTTCAGCGTCCCGATAAGTCAGTAAGTCTACAACCGCATAATAGGCTCTCTCATTCTTCATGCGTATTTCAAAACGGTTCTTAATCTCGGTATCTTCAATTTCTGTACCATTCTTGACATACTGTTCATAGTTTTTTTGATAAGCACACATATATAGTTCGCTACTTGTTGAGCCAAGATATAAGGTTTCGCCTGTATTCTTTGGCATATCATCACCACATTTTTCTGTACTGCCATAATTTTTCTGTTTACGGAAATAGGAAACACATTCCCCAGCCATATATTTTTCCTTTAGTTTTGGAATATCTAATATTCCTGCTCGGTCATTGATAGCCAAATCAAGCCGTTTCATCACACCGCCAGCCGTCATGCAATCAAGCATAAAATCATACCATGAGCGTTCCTGTGCCAGCAGATAACTTTCCAGTTGCCGACAGCCTTTCCCTTTCAGTTCTAATAGAATTCCTAAATGCTCCTGCATGGAACACATGACATTGATGTCGCCAAGCACATATTTGCTTTCATACCCGTATTTTCCATAATCTTCATACAGCATATAATCGGCTTTCAGTTGCAGTACATCACGGATAATTTTTAATGCGTCCGTAGTAGGAAAGCGGACACGAAAGTAATCAATCAGTAGGAATAATGGCTCTCGTGGATTGAAACGCTCAATCCGTTTTTCTAATGTTTCTTTCAGTTCTTGTGTCAATGGAAGTTTGCCTTTTTCAATGCGGTTATAATACTCACGGCTGATACCACAGGCAACCGCAAGCCTTGTTTGTGTTACTCCGTATTCTTCACGTTTTTGCCTTAATTCTTCAATAAAGTTTTTATCATTCATTTTAAAATTCCTCCAATCAAAAAAGGCAACTACCGTATCTTGATAATTGCCTGTTAATAAAAAATCTGTATAAAAAAAGCAGTCAATCCTAAGACCAACTGCTCTGATTGTAATGAAGTGCTTGTATTTTCTTTATCACTTCTTGTCTGTAATTTTCAATATCTAAAACTCTTTTTTTACCTACCATTAAATACATAATCGGAAAATCAATTTTTTCAAATTTTCAATGCAATAATAGTTCGTCCAAAACGCAAAACAATTCTCAATATTCCCATTGCTAAATATAAATATTAATATATCAGTAAATCGACCGTTCACACTATTGTTGTATTTTATATATGCTACCAATTTTTAAATGAGGCAAATAATACACTTCTACTTTTTCCCCTTCTTTCAAGTTCTTGTGAATAAATCCTATATCAAGTTTTTCTTTTGTTATTTCATTTTCAATAATAACAGAAAAATCCCCATGAGATGTTTTATCCACTTCTACTATTTTTCCTATTACATGTGGATATTGATTTTTTAAAACAAATGGTAAATCTCTTATCCCGATAACTCCAATTGTACAAACACATATCCCCGAAAAAATAATTCCTGCAATATAAAAGCATGTTTGGAAATATTGTATTTTGGGATTTTTAGATAACTGTTCCTTAGATAATTTCTCTTTATACTTTTTGGTTACTAAGTTATATAACATGTTAATAAACACAATACAAACTATTATTATACCAATATAGTAAAAAATAACTTTGTAAATATTCATATTTATATTTTCCTCTATAAGATTATTTTATGTGAAATAGATACTTTTTATATCACACCTTATAAAATGCAGTTTTACCTTGTAAATATAGCGTTTTCCGTTTATAAATGTCCATTGTCTTTTGTTTTTTCCTGCCCCCCTTGTTAGATAACGGGGCTTAATCTTCGCTCGCCACAGGCTCGCTCACAGACGAAGTGAACCAGACACTCGCCAGCAAGCTGGCGTGCTCTATGTCTTCGACCGCCACCGTGTCTGGATCACTCCACCTGCCCAACTAATAATATCACATTACCAAAAGAGAAAAAATTGTATGTTATTTATCTTCTAAATTTTATAGGATAGATAATACAAGCACTTAATGCTATAACAAATAATGAAACTAATATAAACAATCAAAATATAACAAAATCCATAATATTCCTATATAGATTAAGTTTTGCATAAATATAGTGATACGATAACCTAAAATTTTAGGATTTGTTTTTTTGATTGCTTAACTCTTTTGGTTCTAGAACAATAATCTCTTTTCCCTCTTTTTCCATTCGTTTTATGAAATTGTCGAAGTGGTCTGTCATAGCATCAACAAAAAATGCTTTTTTCTTTCTTCCATTAATGTACACATTCATACCACCACGTTTTCATTTTACAATATGATATATCCGATATTTTCCAATGACTTTTAAATAGAAATACCTTTATAACAGTAACATCATTGTCGTCTACACAAATATCCCAAACGCCTTGAGTGGTGCAATCATTCCCAAAAAACATCAGTCCTAAAAGAGCAACAACTATAATCATAATAAAGGTATTTTTCTTAAATATTTCAGGTTCGTCTATTAGTGCAAATACCATTGCACCAATCACAAAAATAGCTCCAACAGCACAAACTATACTTACATCAGTTATTGTCCTAACCGTAAATTTTTTTAAGGATTGTGTTTGCTTTATGATTTCTTCTTTGCATTATGTCCAAAACAAATAAAACAATATATGTTGTTATAATTGCTCCTATATATTTCATACAGTATCCCCTCCAAAACCTCTAGTCTCTATTTATTAGAGTATATCATCAAAAAATCAAGTAGTCATTATTTTTCTGCTATCCGTCACAATATTTTTTATCCCATGTCTTATCAAGAGAGCAAGCATTGCTTACGCAACAAGCTCTTGACAATCCATGTTCTAAAAAAATGGTAGATAATCAAGCAGAAAAAGGACACTTTATGCTATGTTACAGCAACAAAAAGACATCTCATATCTTGTATGAAATGCCATTTTGTTTTTTTTATGTTATTTTCTTTGTCGTATCAAGGTTCTTTCATTCGTAGTAAATTAGTGGTAAATTTCTTTTGTATTTTCATTCATATTGCTTAAAGTCCCTGTATTTATGCAGATAATCAGATTTTTAATCTTTTTTTATACACAAAAAAGACCTTGTCAACTGACAAAGTCTTTTCTTCTACTCTTATTTTCCAGCAATGGCTTCAGCAGCATCGTCCATTGAAAGGACTTCGTGGAAGACACGTTGTGTCAATTCAGTTTTTTTGTTCTTTTGTAAGATATTTAGTGTTGACACAGTAACCAGAGATACGAACGATAACATCTTCACCACTCATAATCTTGTCATAGACATCTTTAAGGTCCATAACGTTCAAGTTAACGTGTTGTCCACCGTTTTCGAAGTAACCATCAAGGATAGTTACCAAGTTATCAACTTGTTCATCGAATGTCTTACCAAGAGCACGTGGAGAAACTTGAGTTGTAAGTGAGATACCATCTGCAGCGTATGAGAAATCAAGGCTTGCAAGTGAGTTAAGGTTTTGCAACCAACCACCACGAGCTTTGTTAGATGGATTAGCACCTGGAGAGAAGAATTCAAGTTTAGAAAGGTTCACAGTGCCATCTTCGTTAAGGTAAATACCTTTGTGGACTGGAGAGTTACCAGTTGTTTTGAATAAGCAACGTTTGAAGTGATTGTAAGAAGTGATACAGTAGCTTCTGCATCCTTGTAGAGTTTGTGGCTACGAAGACGAGTAGTGTATGCTTCTACCAACCATTCTGCCAATTCGTTTGAACGAGGGTCATCTTCACCCCAACGTGGGTAATCACCAGTTGTTTCGTAATCGTAGATGTAACCATTTTCATCACGGATTGGTTTAACAGTAGCGTATTTGATTGCTGACAAGGTATCAACAGTATTTGCAAAACCACAGATACCGAATCCCATGTTAGCACGTTGTTTTGTTGGTAAAAATGCCATTTGGACAGCTTCGTAGTTGTACTTATCAGTCATGTAGTGAATGATGTTAAGGGCATCTACGTAAGTTGAAGTCAACCAATCAAGTGATTTTTCAAAGTTAGCTTTGACAGTTTCAAAGTCAAGAACTTCGTCACGGACAGGGTCAATATCAAAGACTTTGTAGTCTTTGTGAACATCGTCGTAACCACCGTTCAAACCAGTAAGAAGAGCTTTAAGAACGTTTACACGAGCACCAAAGTATTGGATGTTGTGACGTTGTTCTTCATTTTCTGGGTCAAGTGGTGATACACAACATGAGATACATGACATTTCACCATAACCGTCTTTCGCCATTGTTGTCACACCTTCGTATTGGATTGAAGAGTGTTTGTGTGACATTTTCATACAGTAGCGACGGAATGAATCTGGCAATTGTCAGTCCAGAGAACTGTCAAGTTTGGTTCTGGAGCATTACCAATATTATCAAGTGTGTTCAAGAAACGGTAGTCCATTTTAGTAACACGGTGACGTCCGTCAGCACCCATACCAGCCATAGAAGTTGTGATGAATGTTGGGTCACCTGAGTAAAGTTCGTCGTAAGCTTTTGTACGTGCGAATTTTACAGTACGAAGTTTCAAGACAAAATCATCAACGAATTCTTGGATTTCTGATTCTGTAAATGTACCACGAGCAAGGTCACGTTCTGCAAAGATATCAAGAACAATTGGCACACGTCCAAGAGAAGTTGCAGCACCGTTGATAACACGACAAACAGCCATAAATGCGATATTTACCCATTGGATAGCTTCTTTAACGTTCATCGCTGGTTTGCGGACATCAACACCGTAAAGGTCACCAAGTTTGACAACTTCACCAAGTGCTTGGTATTGCAAGTTAACTTCTTCACGAAGACGAATTGATTCTTCATCAATTTCAGTAATTGCATTCCAGTCGTTGGCTTTTTCTTTCATCAAGTAGTCAGCACCGTAAAGAGCAAGACGAGCATAAACACCGATGATACGCCCACGAGAGTAAGCATCTGGAAGTCCAGTTACAGTGTGTGCGTGACGTGCACGACGGATATTTGATGTATAAGCACGGAAGATACCGTCATTTACTGTAGTTACGTGTTTTGTAAAAATTTCGTGAACAGCTGGGTCAGGTTCATAGCCATGTTCCTTGAGAGCTGTTTCTGCCATACGAATTCCGCCTTTTGGCATGAAATTCAGTTTGAATAACTCATCATTTTGAATACCGTAGATTAGTTCGTCGTCTTTTGAAATATAGCCGGCAGGAATATCTGCGATTGATGTTGGACGAGTATCCATTGGGAAACGTGTTTCTTCGTAGTGAGCTTTAGTTTCTTCAATGATTTTTTTCACTTTAAGTGAACGTTCTGTAGCAGGAGCTAAGAAGCTTT
>ENA-OQER01000628-OQER01000628.1-human-gut-metagenome-genome-assembly--contig:-NODE-628-length-18758-cov-5.965219_pt1 | contig 18758 bp, 15 predicted proteins | sample MGYA00242797_ERZ504639 | MGnify/ENA primary metagenome ERZ504639 (study PRJEB26092, sample SAMD00036306) | human gut metagenome | host: Homo sapiens | study: EMG produced TPA metagenomics assembly of...
ATTTATTTATGAAAGCGAGGACAAAATGAAAAGTTTTATGACGTAGAAGAAAAAGTGCCTTTGTTGCAAGGAATTCCACTTAGTTTACAACATTTGTTTGCTATGTTTGGTTCTACAGTGTTAGTTCCTTTTTTACTTCATGTAAATCCAGCAACAGCTTTATTTATGAATGGTATAGGTACAATTTTGTATTTAATCATTTGTAAAGGGAAATTACCTGCTTATTTAGGTTCTAGTTTTGCATTTATTTCTCCAGTTTTAGCAGTACTTGCTACTAGTGGACTTAGTTATGGCGATGCTCAAGGTGGATTTATAGCATTTGGTTTATCTTTTATTATTTTATCTTTTGTTGTGGGTAAATTAGGTACAGCTTGGATTGATATTATTTTGCCACCAGCTGCAATGGGTGCGGTAGTAGCAGTAATTGGTCTTGAGCTTGCACCACTTGCTTTGGATATGTCTGGTTTTATCAGTGATACAATGCAATCTCAAGGCATTCCAAATGAGCTTGCAATGATTACTTCTGTATTTACATTAGCTGTGGCAATTTTGGCTTCTGTAATTGGTAGAGGATTTTTAAGTGTAATTCCTGTATTAATTGGTGTAATTGCAGGATATATTATGGCTTTTTGTTTAGGTATTGTAGATTGGTCTGGTGTAGAAGCTGCTAGTTGGGTACAAGTACCAACTTTCTATGAACCAACTTTTAATATTCACGCTATCATGATTATCATGCCTGCATTGTTTGTAGTTTTTGCTGAACATATTGGGCATGTAGTTGTTACAAGTAGTATTGTAGATAGAGATTTAATTAAAAATCCAGGACTTAATCGTTCTTTATTTGCTGATGGTGTTTCTAATGTTTTATCTGGTTTTGTAGGCTCAACTCCTAATACTACTTATGGCGAAAATATGGGCGTTATGGCTATTACTCGTGTTTATAGTGTATGGGTAATTGGTGGAGCTGCTGTTTTTGCTATTCTTTTCTCTTTTATTGGTAAAATTGCTGCTATTATTCATGCTATTCCAGTACCAGTAATGGGCGGTATTTCTGTATTATTATTTGGTGTTATCGCTTGTTCTGGTATACGTATGCTTATAGAGAAGAAAGTCGATTATACTAGTACGAAAAATATGATACTTACTGCCGTAACTATGATAAGTGGTCTTAGTGGAGCTGCTGTAAATATCGGTCCTGTACAATTAAAAGGTATGGGTCTTGCTGTTGTCTGTGGCATGATTCTCAGCTTATCGTTTTATGTTTTTGGTAAATTAGGTATAGCTAATAAAGAATAAAGCAAAATAAAAACTCATGGGTATTTTAATCCATGAGTTTTTATTTTTATAATTATCTACATATTTATCAAATAGTGGAAAAGTTATTTTAGAAATATACAATTGTTAAAGTTAAATAATACAGAAGTATATATCTTTTCATCAGTAATCGCATTCAAATACAACTCTTGTTAAAGTTAAATTCACCAAAAAAGGAATGATACATTTCCACATTGTGAATTCAAATACAACTCTTGTTAAAGTTAAATTAGGTCTCCGTTTTTATCTGCTCCAAGTTGTGCCCCTATTCAAATACAACTCTTGTTAAAGTTAAATCCTCTTGTCCTAACTTGTATTTTTTAATCATTTCCAATTCAAATACAACTCTTGTTAAAGTTAAATGAAGCGAGGCTAATGTAGCATATGGAGGCCTTGAATTCAAATACAACTCTTGTTAAAGTTAAATTCTACAACACCGAAGCAACCATTACCATTACCACAGATTCAAATACAACTCTTGTTAAAGTTAAATTATATTTTGAGTGCATATCATAGATGAAATTTATTTTATTCAAATACAACTCTTGTTAAAGTTAAATACCATTATACAATACTAGTTTATCATTGCCAATGGTATTCAAATACAACTCTTGTTAAAGTTAAATTCTCATCCTACAATTGGTTCATATTTATTTACTGGATTCAAATACAACTCTTGTTAAAGTTAAATATATAACAATAGGATTAATATTATTTATTTGTTCAGATTCAAATACAACTCTTGTTAAAGTTAAATTAGTGGTAATATGAAATACTATGTTAAATATGAAGAATTCAAATACAACTCTTGTTAAAGTTAAATTCCCTATCTGTGTACCAGCAACAAAAGTTATTTCTATTCAAATACAACTCTTGTTAAAGTTAAATTAAAAGAACGATTACTTAGAAGAAGGTGGGAAAAATTCAAATACAACTCTTGTTAAAGTTAAATGCGATATTCATTAACTCATTAGCAAATAATTCAACTATTCAAATACAACTCTTGTTAAAGTTAAATTAACCTATTTCATCTAAGAAGCTATCTACTGCATATCATTCAAATACAACTCTTGTTAAAGTTAAATCCATATTTTGTATGTAATCGTGCATGTCCCAATTCGATTCAAATACAACTCTTGTTAAAGTTAAATAAAAATGTTGCTGGTGGTAGCGGCGACGCACAATAATTCAAATACAACTCTTGTTAAAGTTAAATGCTTTCTATAGAAGAATTGGCAATTTAAATAAGTATATTCAAATACAACTCTTGTTAAAGTTAAATCAAATGCCGTTTTACCCATTGCTGGTCTTCCACCTAATTCAAATACAACTCTTGTTAAAGTTAAATAATGGTAGATGATGTCATTAAGGTTATTGAAGCGTATTCAAATACAACTCTTGTTAAAGTTAAATTCTATTTATTTACAAATTTGTTATTTACATCTACAATTTAAATACAACTCTTGTTAAAGTTAAATCGGTGTCGAAGTATATTGCGTATATGGAAACACAGAATTCAAATACAACTCTTGTTAAAGTTAAATCAAAGACATATATAATTCAATGATTGAACTATATAATTCAAATACAACTCTTGTTAAAGTTAAATAATGTATCTTGTACCAATTTCAATATCTGTAGGTAGATTCAAATACAACTCTTGTTAAAGTTAAATGCTAACACAAAAGAAATCACGTATGATTATAGATGATTCAAATACAACTCTTGTTAAAGTTAAATTTTTAGCGGTACAAAAGATTTAAATACATTATATACATTCAAATACAACTCTTGTTAAAGTTAAATCTTGGGCCAGATGTAGATGTAGGCTGATAACTTGTAATTCAAATACAACTCTTGTTAAAGTTAAATCGGCATCCTTTTCCTATTAATAGTTTGCCAGCGCATTCAAATACAACTCTTGTTAAAGTTAAATTATCGTATTGTATTTCTATATTAAGCACCACCTAAAATTCAAATACAACTCTTGTTAAAGTTAAATATTGCCATCTGATTTTACATCACTTTTTTTTTAAACATTCAAATACAACTCTTGTTAAAGTTAAATTAATCTGCTTTTACCATACCTATTAGCTCAACATCATTCAAATACAACTCTTGTTAAAGTTAAATTTTATAAACTCTAGGTATGATTTATCCTGTAAACACATTCAAATACAACTCTTGTTAAAGTTAAATATAGTGCCAATCGTCGTCTAATTCTTCATAGTCGTCATTCAAATACAACTCTTGTTAAAGTTAAATATGCACAGGATACATTTTGGAACCCGTATGTATCCATTCAAATACAACTCTTGTTAAAGTTAAATTTGGCCACACTGTTACAAGTAATACCTGTTTGCCCGGATTCAAATACAACTCTTGTTAAAGTTAAATTAAAACTATACAAGCGCTATGTAATGCACATAGCAAATTCAAATACAACTCTTGTTAAAGTTAAATGATATAGCGTTAAATGTATCTTTTAAAACATTAAGCATTCAAATACAACTCTTGTTAAAGTTAAATCGTTCATATTATTCTTTTTCACACAGAGAAAATGTATTCAAATACAACTCTTGTTAAAGTTAAATCTATGAAATCATTAAAACTTTTAGAATTACTTATTTCATTCAAATACAACTCTTGTTAAAGTTAAATTACAAGAAGAGGTTGGAGAAATAGCTCAATCAGTTAAATTCAAATACAACTCTTGTTAAAGTTAAATAGAGCAAAGCACATCAGGGTTATCTGCAATACTAACATTCAAATACAACTCTTGTTAAAGTTAAATTAACTAACCTTAACTCATCTTTTGGTTTGTCTGTATATTCAAATACAACTCTTGTTAAAGTTAAATTAATCGTCCATAATTATCTTCAGTAGATGGATGTTCATTCAAATACAACTCTTGTTAAAGTTAAATTTGCATGGCTTAAGTATCTAGGTGCAACTTTTTCATTCAAATACAACTCTTGTTAAAGTTAAATTTTATGTATTTTTATTTATATAAATATGTACTGCAATTCAAATACAACTCTTGTTAAAGTTAAATTGTTGTAACGTCCGTTACCTGTGTTGGCAATGGATCATTCAAATACAACTCTTGTTAAAGTTAAATGCACAAGCTGCTAAAAATGCAACCGAAGCTGCAAAATTCAAATACAACTCTTGTTAAAGTTAAATGCTTTCCATACTCATCATTTATACTAAACTCAGCAATTCAAATACAACTCTTGTTAAAGTTAAATTTATATCTTTAGATAACCATTTATTATACGCCTGCATTCAAATACAACTCTTGTTAAAGTTAAATTGTTGTTTTTATAGTTTCTATTTATTATGCTCATCAATTCAAATACAACTCTTGTTAAAGTTAAATAGGCGAAGCAGGAGAGCCACCATGGGTAGTATTTAATTCAAATACAACTCTTGTTAAAGTTAAATTATAGTAGCTAATCCACTAAAGAGCAATAGAGCCAAATTCAAATACAACTCTTGTTAAAGTTAAATGCTAGAAAAATCAGTATTTGTGATTTTCATTATACTATTAAAAGTATTGATATACAAGGATATTGATATTTTTACCAGCGATAATGGTAATTTTAAAGATTTTATAAAAAGCCTTATTTTTCAGGTAATGAAAAGCTTTTTTAAGAATTTAGCTGGTAAAATTAGAGATAAAATATCTTTGGCAAGTAGCATTTCTTTGGATTATTTCATCTTTTTTTCAAAGAGAAAATAATTATCTATACATGGATTGGGTTTATCATTTATATGATTGGGCATATTTTTTTCTTTGTGATATTTATTGAAAAATTCTATTATATGAAATCCGCATTTATTTATATAAAAATGTATATTTCTTTGTTCAAAATATGGCGTAATTGTTCTCCATGTGATTGTATCGGGATATTTTTTCTCAATGGTTTTCCATGTTGCAAGACCCAAGCCGTCTCCATGATATTTTGGTGATATGAAGAATAAATCTAAAGAATTATGATGAGTATTTTTATCTATCATGAGAACAACACCGCCGGCACATTGATTATTATAAATAATGTGGAAAACTTCTGCATTTTTAGCAGTAAGTGAGGATAATATATCATTTTTAGATGGAAGATATTCATTTGTGCCAAATTTTTCAATAATTGCAGGAGAAAAAGCCTCTTGTAAATTTTTGATAAATGTAGGATATTCTTTGGGAATTACTGGTTTTAATTCAATATCAAGGTTTTGGGACATAAAAAATTCCTTTCTATTAGTTGAATATGATTAAATACCATAAATAGTTTTACATAAATTAATGCCTGTTTTAGTTTTAAAAATTCTGTTTAATGCATTTTCTATAGCTTGTTTTGGGCAATTATCTTCATAAAGATTTACTAAGAAATCTGCTTCTATTAGGATTTGGTAATCTAAATCGTCAATATTATTGTAAGTATGATGATGAGCAATCAAGAAACATACTCTATCTATTACAGCAGTATCTACTTGGAGTTTTTCAAGTATTTCTCTAGCAGGTGCAGGGCCTTCTAATTCTTGATATTTGCCATTGCTACTGTTGTATTTTTGTTCAGCAATTTTTATGCCGATATCATGCATTAAACCAGCGATTTCTAAAATATATAATTTATCTGAAGGTAAGTTTTCTTGCTCAGCTATGAATTTTGCAAAGCTATGTACTTTGAGAAAATGTTGAATGCGTTTAGGGTCGCCCTGATAATAATTAATCATTTCTAGTAATACATTATTTATATTTGTCATAATAAAAGCCTCCTAAGTATAGTTTTGTTTCAGAAAATAGAAATCAAGAAAAATTTTAATTTTATTTTAATACAATTTTAATATGATATACAAGCATAATCAGTATAAATTTTGTATAATTATTTTTGTAGTGCAGGATTTTAAAAGGGTTTATTAGAATTTAATAAGTATAATAAAATATAGGAGAATAAAAATTATGTTTAGTTTTATTATGTTTTTTGCAGTTATAACGACTATTTTGGCTTTTATTGGGTTTGATATGATAACACATTTTAGTGATATTGTGAATTTGATAGGAGCGGTAGCTTTAGGTGTAGGCGTCTTTTTGACATTTAAACCAAATAAGAAAAAGCAGATTAGTTTAGATTTAGATGATAGTGAAAATAGTAAATTATTGCAGGAAAGTTATCAAAAAGCGTTAGAGGATTATAATTATATAAAAGGCTCATTGAAATATATTAGAGATAGTGAATTAAAAATGCATGTGCAAGATATGCAAAAGGTATCTTTGAATATTTTACAATATCTACAAAAACATCCAGAAAAAATTACTTTAGCTAGAAGATTTATCGATTATTATCAAGATACTGTGGCTGGTTTAATTGAAAAATATGTAGAAATAGAAAATACGCAGTTAAATACAGATAGTGTAAATGATATAAAGGAACGAACAAAAAATACTTTATATGGATTGAGTAATGCTTATACAGAGCAATTTGAAAAATTGATAAATGACCAGTTATTAGATATGGATGCGGAATTAAAGGTCATGGAAAATACAATAAAAGCAGATGGTTTTGATGTGAAAAAGCAAGACCGCACTCAAGAGATAAAATCTGGCTTTAGCTATAGACGTAAAAATTGTATGCATGATAAACCTATGCAGAGAATGCGTTGGCAATTAAAGCATTTACCAGAAAGATTTTTTGATAGTGATGAAGTTTTGCGTAAAAAATTAATTGCTGGAGGTCTAGGAATTTTATTTGGCGGTTTTGGCGCACATAAATTTTATTTAGGCAAAACTTTTATGGGCATTTTTTATTTATTATTTTCATGGACAGGCATACCTTTTATTGCGGGATTTATAGAAGGTATACGCTATTTATTTATGGATAAAGATGATTTTTATCGCAAATTTTTTGATAATATGAATAGAGGGTGAAACTTATGGCAGATATTAGTTTAGATGATTTAATCAAAGCAAAAACACAGACAATGGACAATAATGCTGATGCTCAAAATTGGCAAGTAATGACAAAAAAAGAAGAGATTGAGCAGGTTACAAAGCAAACAGAATTGATTTCACCGGAAGATAGAAAGCGTATTGATGAAATAAAAGAAAATATAGATTTGACGAATTCACAGACTTCTGTACAATATGGCATAAATGCACAACGAAATATAGCGGAGTTTTCAGATAGTATTTTGAATAATATTCGCAGTAAAGATAGTGGACATGTTGGCGATTTGTTAAGCAATTTAGTAGTAAAAGTAAAAGGTTTTGATGTAGATAGTAAAAACAGTGGCGGATTTATAAAGAAAATACCTATTTTAGGCTCATTAGTTGGCAGTGCTAAAAGTATGATGGCAGAATATGATAAATTATCTGTACAGATTGATAAGATACAAGGCGAATTAGATAAAGCCGTATGAGCATGATGAAAGATATTGTAATGTTTGATACTATGTATCAGCGAAATTTAGAGTATTTTAAAGAATTGCAGTTATATATTAAAGCTGGCGAAGAAAAAATCTTGGAATTGCAACAGCATACTATTCCTAAATTACGTATGGAAGCTGTAAATTCTCAAAATCAAATGGCAGTGCAGGTAGTCAGTGATTTTGAAAATGCTGTCAGTCGTTTTGAGAAAAAAGTTCATGATTTGAAATTGAGTAAAACAATAGCTATACAGACAGCACCACAGATACGTCTTATTCAAAATAATGATAAAGTTTTAGTTGATAAGGTGCAAAGTGCTATTTATAATACTATTCCATTATGGAAAAGTCAGATTGTAATTGCGCTTGGTCTATCTAGACAGCAAAAAGTTTTACAGATGCAACGTGAAGTAACAGATACTACAAATGAATTATTGCGACGTAATGCTGAAATGTTGAAACAAAATACAATAGAAACAGCACGTGAAACCGAACGTGGAATTGTAGATATTGAAACTGTAAAAAAAGTAAATGAAGATTTGATTTCTACTATTGAAGAAACTATTAAAATCCAAAAAGATGGACGTGAACGTCGTAAATTAGCAGAAGCTGAACTTGTACAAATTGAAGATAAATTAAAACAAACTTTATTGGCTCATCGTTAAAATATCATTAAATAAGCTATAAAAAATATAAAAAGGATAATCCTAAAATAAGTGGATTATCCTTTTTGTTATTAATGAAAGTAAAAAACCATCAGCAAATTTGAATAACTGATGGCTTTTAATTTTATAAATTATTTATTTAATGTATCTTGACAGAAATTGATAAAAGATTGAGCAGCTTTGGAGATATATCTATCTTTTTTCCATGCAAGTCCAACATCTACAAATATAGGGTCTTCTATTGGTAATGTTTTAATATGTGGTGTATCTTGAACTACGAAGTCTAAGAGAAATGCCATACCAACATTACTGGAGATAAGACCTTTTATCGTTTCAATTTGGTTTGATTCTAAGATAATATTTGGTTGAATATTGTGTTCTTTGAGTTTTTGTTGAATTAAATTACGGATAAAAGAACCTTCTTTTAACATAATTAAATCAATATTGCTTACATCGCTCCAAGATAAAGAATCTTTTTGAGCAAGTGGGCTATCTTCAGGAACACAAGCTACTACTTGGTTAGTAGACATTGGTAATAACTGTAAACTAGGAGAAGCATTGGAGATGATGACAATACCAAAATCTAATTCATCACGTTCTAAGGATTCACGAATAGACATAGAGCCTTTTTCATAAAGATAAATATCTAAATGAGCGAATTTTTTCTGGAAACCAGAGAAAATTTTTGGGAAAAGATATGCTCCGATCATAGAAGGAATACCAATTTTGATAGTGCCTTTTTGAAGTTGTTTATAGTCATTAACTTCTAAAACGGCATCTTGAATATTACGTAAAGCAAGTTCAATGCGATTTAAAAATACAGCTCCTTCTGGTGTGAGTGATAATTGTTTTTGGCTACGTTCAAAAAGTTGTATGCCAAGTTCTGCTTCTAATTTTTTTATAGCAACTGTAATATTTGGTTGAGAAACAGAAAGCCGTTTGGCTGCTCTAGTAATATTTTTCAAACGGCTAGTCATTTGAAAGTATTCTAGTTGTTTAAGTTCCATATAATCCTCCTATTGAAAATATCTTATGTATAATAAATTTTATTAATTAACACATAGATATTATAGCATAAAAATAGCATATATCCAATATTTTATTTATTATAAATGTTTTTTGCCATAAGTTTTATCTATTATATTGCTTTTATGTTAAAATATAAAAATTTTTTAAAAATTTTGGGAGGAATAGTGAATTTTTTGGAGAAATATATATTCATATAGTAATTTTAGGTAATAAATTTTATGACAAATAAACATAAATAAAAGTGAGGTTGATTACAATGATGAACAACTATTCTAGCCAGGACTTTTTATCAGTTGCAAGAAGAATTACTTATGATGCAACAATTCCAGAGTTACTTGAAGAAGCGGTTAGAAATCATGAAGGACGTTTATCTGACAAAGGTGCGATTTGTGTAACTACTGGTAAACATACAGGTCGTTCACCTAAAGATAGATTTATTGTTGATACTCCAGATATTCATGATTTAATACATTGGTCAAATACAAATCAACCATGTTCGGAAAATACATTTAATCGTCTTTATGAAAAAATGAAAGATTATGCTAAAGACCATCAATTATTTGTAACTGATGCTTTAGTTGGTGCAGACCCTGCATACAAATTACAAATAAAATGCATTAATGAGCATGCTTGGCATCATTTATTCTTAAAACAATTATTCATTAGACCAAAAACTAAACTTACTACACCTGCTGAATTTACACTTATTTGTATGCCTAGTGTAAAAGCTAATCCAATTGAAGATGGTACACATTCTGAAACTTTTATTATTGTTAATTTCAGCAAAAAAATGGTATTAATCGGTGGCGGTGCTTATGCAGGTGAAATGAAAAAAGCTATTTTCTCTGTTATGAACTTCATTCTTCCTCAACGTGGTGTTTTATCCATGCACTGCTCTGCAAATGTAGGTAAAGATGGAAATTCTGCATTATTCTTTGGTTTGAGTGGTACAGGTAAAACAACTTTATCTGCTGACCCTAATCGTTCCTTAATTGGTGATGATGAACATGGTTGGAGTGAACATGGTATCTTCAATGTTGAAGGTGGTTGCTATGCAAAAACTATAAAAATCACACCTGAAAGTGAACCAGAAATTTATAATGCAATTCAATATGGAACTGTTTTGGAAAATGTTTATATCAATCCATATACTCGTGAACCAGATTTCTTTGATGCTAGATTTACACAAAATGCGCGTACAGCTTATCCAATAGAAAATATTCCAAATGCCATCGTACCAAGTATGGCAGGTCATCCAAATGCAATTATCTTCTTAACTGCAGATGCTTTTGGTGTATTACCTCCTATTGCAAAACTCACTAAAGAACAAGCTATGTATCACTTCTTATCCGGTTATACAAGTAAAGTTGCTGGTACTGAACGTGGTATTACAGAACCACAAGCAACATTCTCCATTGGTTTTGGTGAACCATTCTTCCCATTACCACCATTACAATATGCTAGATTATTAGGTGAAAAAATTAATCAATATAATACTAGCGTATATCTTGTTAATACTGGTTGGACTGGCGGTCCATATGGTGTTGGTAAACGTATGGAATTAAAATACACTAGAGCTATGATTTCTGCTGCTTTAGATGGTAAATTAGATGATGTTACTTGGACTAAACATGAATATTTCCAATTAAATATTCCAGATAGCTGCCCAGGTGTACCAAGTGAAGTATTAAATCCAGAAAATACATGGATGGATAAAAAAGCATATAAAAATCAAGCTGAAAAATTAGTAAGATTGTTCGCTGAAAATGTTAAACGTTTCGCTGGTGAAATGCCAGAAGAAATTTTAAATGCTGGACCAAGACTTGAAGACTGAGAAGAAATTGGTTTTTGTAGAAAAATTATAAATATGATTTTAAAGTTTTTAGGCAATAAATAAATTTAATGGCGATAACTTAATTAATGAGAAAAGACTACCAAAAATAAATATGGTAGTCTTTTTTTACTTATTTTTTATTTAAATCTTTATTGATGATTGGCATGATTTCATCTTCATCAGGTGTTACATATAAAGTTTTATTATTTGTAAAGATAACAAAACCAGGTTTAGCTCCTGATGGTTTTTTAGATATCTACATTCTACATAATCAACAGGAATTTTTGAAGAGCCACGTGCTTTGCTGAAATATCCTGCGATTTGGGCAGCTAAAAATAGAGTATCCTCATCTACTTCATCGCCTTTAGTATCAATGATGACATGAGAGCCAGGGATATCTTTTGTATGCAACCAAATATCATCGCTATGTGCTGTTTTAAAAGTGAGTTTATCATTTTGATAATTGTTTTTGCCAACGAATAAGAACATTCCATTAGGTAGAGCAAATTTAAATGGTTTAGATGGAGCAATAGAAGCTTTTTTCTTATTTTCAGGTGGTAAAAATCCAGCTTTAATCATTTCAGCTTTGATATCTTCAATATCGGCTATAGTAGTACAAGCATCTATAGCAGTTTCTATGGTTAGGGCATATTCTCTATCTTTTTGGCAACGTTTTATTTGGATTTCTAACATTTGCGTAGAGCGTTTTAACTTATCGTATTTTTTATAGTAAGCTTGCATATTTTGAATTAGAGTTAATTTCGTATCCAATGCAATAGTTATAGGTGCATAATTTTCATCATAAATATTAGCTACAGAAATTTCTTTGTCTTGATGGTCTTTAAATTGGTATTGATAAGTCATTAAGTTATCAGCTTTTATTTTATATTTTTCAGCTTTTTGCGCTTTAGCTAATTCTTCTGTAAGAATTTTTTCTTTTTTAGTTAAACGATTAATTTCATTATGGATTGTTTTACGATAGAAATCTTTTTCTGGCAAATTATAATAACTGTTAGTATAGTTTTTGGAGTCTTCTAATAGAGCATTAATATCTGCATATGTTTTAAGGGTGAAATCTTTTTCGTTAAAAATATGCAAAGCAAATGGTGCCATGGCTTTAATTTTACGTTTTTTATCTAAGACTAATGTTGGCGAAAAGTTTTTTTCTTGATACATGATTTTTAATTCATCAATGATATTAGTTATAGAAGAAAAATCCATTTCGTCCATATCTTTTATCAATAAATCGTTACTAAAGCCAGCTAAAAAGATGATTTCTTTTGCTGTTATTGGCCCAAAGCCCAATCCACTAGCGATGATTGCTTGATATAATGTCGCTTCTTGATATGTTTTTAAGCGTTCAATAAATGAATTTGTATCGGTAGTTAAAATATTTATTTTGTCTTGAATAGGTGGAACTTCATAATTTTGACCAGGTAAGACAGTACGCACGCGGTTGCTATTTTCACCTACACGGCGAAAGGCTTCAATAATAGTTCCGTCTTGCATTAAAATAAGATTGCTATATTTTCCCATAAGTTCAGCTATTAAAGTTTTTGTAATGATAAGACTTTTTGGCCCTAAGGTATCAATATCTATTAAAATCATGCGGTCTAAACCATATTGAGAAATAGAGGCGATGCGACCACCTTCTAATTGTTTACGTAAAACCATGCAGAAAACTGGTGGTTCAGGTGGATTATCTGGCTGAAATTCAGTTATATTTGCCATAGGATTTTGAGGATTTATAGAAAGATATAAAATATATGTCTGTCCAGGCTGGCGAATATATAAATAAATATCTTGTTTGTTTGGTTGGCAGATTTTATCTATTCTACCACCTGCTAATTTGTCGTTTAGTTCATTTATTAAAGGATTTAATGAAAATCCATCTAAGCTCATAGTTTAATTCATTCCTTTCGTTAATTTCTTAGTTTAAGAAATTAATATCTAAAATATTATATCATAGGTATTTTTATTTGATAAATTATTAATTGAGCAGTTTTTGCTAAGTTTTTTGTCATTAATTAGTATTTTCTTTAAAAAGATGAATAATTATAATAATATGAGCAGGATTGTTGATATTTAATAGCGAATTAATATTAGTTATAGTTATAATATAATAATTTAGTTATTATCTATAATGAGCCTGAATAGATTTTAAATTTGTAAAAATAAATACATTGTTTTAATAATGTGTTTAAGGAGGATTTTATCATGGAATTTAATTTTTCTAAATGGCAAGCTTGTGGAAATGATTTTGTATTAGTAAATGCTTTCAATAATGAAGATATCAGTGAAATAATTGCAAATGCAGAAAAAATTTGTGATCGTCATTTTGGTGTAGGTGCCGATGGTGTTATATTTATTTTGCCATCTAAAATAGCAGATTTTCGTATGCAAATCATCAATAGTGATGGCAGTGAAGCTGAAATGTGTGGCAATGGTATACGTTGCTTTGCCAAATGTGTAAAAGAAGCTAATCTTACAGATAAAAATAAATTCACTGTAGAAACTGGTGCTGGTATAATCGTTCCTGAAATTATGGAAGATGGCACTGTTCATGTAGATATGGGTGAACCTATTTTAGAAGGCGATAAAATTCCAGTATCTGGCTTTGGCAATAATCAAGTAGTAAATGAAGATATCACCGTAGATGGTCAAACTTATAAAATGACTTGCGTATCTATGGGAAATCCTCATTGTATCGTTTTTGTTGATGATATTAATAGTGTAGAACTTGAAAAAATTGGTCCAAAATTTGAAACTAATCCAGTATTTCCTAAGAAAACAAATACAGAATTTGTAGAAGTAAAAAATGATAAATATGTTCGTATGCGTGTTTGGGAACGTGGTGCAGGTATTACTTGGGCTTGTGGTACTGGTTCTTGCGCTACATTAGTAGCTTGTGTATTAAATAAACGTACACAGAGAACAGCTCAAATTGAATTAGATGGCGGTATTTTAACAATACAGTGGGCTGATAATAATCGAATTTATATGACTGGTCCTGCTACAAAAGTTTTCACAGCAACATGGGCTGATTAATAATCTTAATTAGGTTTGGGGAGGTATTTTTTTTGATAAGAAGTATGACGGGCTTTGGCTCAGCAACTTTTGATGATGGAATATATAAAATCGGCGTAGAAATGAAAGCGGTAAACAATAGATATCGCGACATTTCCATTCGTATGCCAAGTGGACTACGTGCTTTAGAAGCAAGTATAGTTGAAGCTTTAAATAAATATGCTCTTCGTGGAAAAATAGATATTTACATTAATTTTGTAAATAACAATGAAGAAAATAAAAAGTTAGCCATTGACAAAGATTTATTGATTGCTTATTATAAAAGCTTACAGGAAATCAATACAACTATTAAAAGTGTAGATAAAAAAGCAAAATTAAAAAATATATCTTTAATAGATTTGGCAAATTTTCAAGGCGTGATAAATTTAGCTGATGATAGTTTAGATTTAGAAGCGATAAAACCATTATTAGTGGCTACTGTAGAAGAAGCTACAGAAGAATTTGTCAAAATGAAATGTATTGAAGGTGAAAATCTAAAAAAAGATTTACTTCGTCGTTTAGATATCATTGCTAAGCATACAGAAAAAATAAAAGTAATAGCGCCTGAACGCTTAGTAAATTATCGAACTCAATTAATAGAAACACTTAAATCTTTATTGAGTGAACAAAATATTGATGAGAATAGAATAATCCAAGAATGTGCGATAATGGCAGATAAAATGGATATTACAGAAGAAATTGTACGCATGGGAAGTCATTTACAGCAGTTTAAGGCTAGTTTGGAAATGGAAGGCAATATTGGTCGTAAATTAGACTTTATTGTCCAAGAAATGAACCGTGAAACAAATACAATGGCTTCTAAAGCTAATAATGCTGAAATTGCTAATTTAGTAGTAGAGATTAAAGGCGAATTAGAAAAAATTCGTGAACAAATCCAAAATATTGAATAGGTAAAAATAGGTAAAGAAGTTATGCAGGCAAGATTAGTTAATATTGGTTATGGTACAATCATAGCTGTAGATAGAATTATCGCAGTTGTCGCTCCAGAGTCAGCACCAATAAAGCGTATAGTCCAAGAGGCAAAAGAGTTAAAGAACTTAATTGATGCCACTTATGGACGTCGTACACGTTCTGTGATTATCATGGATAATTCGACTGTTGTTTTATCGGCTGTACAGCCAGAAACAATAACAAATAGAGTAAATATGGATATTATAAAAGAAAAGGGTAGAGTAAATGAAGAATAAGGGTAATTTAATCGTTATTTCTGGACCATCTGGTACAGGAAAAGGGACTGTTTGCAAAGAATTATTAAAAGCACAGCCAGAAATTGTATTTTCCATATCAGCAACAACACGTAAACCTAGACCAGGCGAAGTGAATGGTAAGGATTATTGGTTCTTATCTAAAGAAGAATTTCAGCAAATGATAGCAGAAAATCGTTTGTTAGAATGGGCTGAAGTTTATGGAAATTATTATGGAACACCAGCAGATAAAGTACGCGAAGTATTGGAAAGTGGTAAAGATGTATTACTTGAAATCGATACTCAAGGTGCTTTAAATGTACAGAAAATGTTTTTAAAAGAAGGTACATTCATCTTTTTATTACCTCCTTCTCTTGCAGAACTTGAAAAACGCATTCGTGGACGTGGTACTGAAACTGAAGAAGCAATAAAACGTCGCCTCAGCGCTGCTATTGAAGAAATTCCACGCGGAAATAATTATGATTATATCATCACTAATGAAGTTGTCAGTGATGTTGTAAATAAAATTTTGCATATTATTGAAGCTGAACGCTGTGCAGTGTATAATAATTTAGATAAACTTGTTCAACTTGAAAATGAAAAAGTTTAAATTAAAATATTGCAAAGGAGCGATTTATAATGGATATAGTACATCCTTCTATGGACCAACTTTTACCAAAAGTTGATAGCAAATATACTTTAGTAGTTTTAGCAGCTAAAAGAGCTAGACAAATTTTAGCAGGTTCTCCTGTAAAATCCGTACTTCAATCTCATAAAGATGTTACAAATGCTTTAGAAGAAGTTGCAGAAGATAAAATTACTTTTGCACGTGTGAAAAAAAGCATTTAATTTAAAATGAAAGGCAAGCTAATACTTGCCTTTTTTGCTAATTAAGACGGTAAATATTAATTTATTTTATATAAGAGGTTTATTATGTTAAAAGGCAAAAATATCTTATTAGCAGTTTGTGGTGGTATTGCAGTTTATAAAGTTGTAGATGTAGCTAGCAGATTAAGAAAATTAGGGGCTAATGTACATGTAGTAATGACTAAAGAAGCTACAAATTTTGTTACACCACTTACATTTCAAGAAATCAGTGGAAATCCTGTAAATGTTTCTATGTGGGATAAAGTTACAAATTGGAATGTAGAACATATTGCTCTTGCTAATTTGGCGGATTTAGTTTTGATTGCACCTGCAACAGCAAATATTATTGGTAAAATAGCAAATGGTATTGCTGATGATATGTTATCCACTGTGATTATGGCGACTAAAGCACCTGTTTTTGTCGCTCCTGCAATGAATAGTAATATGTATCAAAACCCAATAACACAAAAAAATATAAATACTCTTCGTGAATATAATTATCATATCATTGAGCCAGCAAGTGGTCATTTAGCTTGTGGTGTAAATGGTATAGGTAGACTTCCTGAACCTATTACTTTGGTAGAGACTATAAAAGATTATGTTGAAAAACAAAATAATCAGTCTTTAAAAGGTAAAAAAGTGATTGTAAGTGCAGCAGGTACAAGAGAACCAATTGACCCTGTTCGCTACATCAGTAATCGTTCTAGTGGAAAAATGGGATATGCTATTGCTACAGAAGCTGCTAGTAGAGGTGCTGAAGTAGTTTTAGTTTCAGGTATTACAAATATTAAAGCACCTGAAAATGTAAAATTAATAAAAGTAGAGTCTGCACGTGAAATGCAAAAACATATTGAAGAACATTTTGCAGATTGTGATATTACAATAATGTCAGCAGCTGTTTCAGATTATCGTGTAAAAGAAGTAGCTAGTCAAAAAATAAAAAATCTGATGAAGTCATGACTATTGAACTTGTGAAAAACCCAGATATTTTGAAAGGTTTAGGCGAGAAAAAATCAGATAAACAGTATTTAGTTGGCTTTGCAGCGGAAACACAAAATGTTGAAGAATATGCTAAAGGCAAATTACAGCGCAAAAATCTTGATATGATTGTAGCAAATGATGTAAGCCAAGCTGGTGCTGGATTTAATGTAGATACTAATATAGCTAAAATCATCACTTGTGATGGAGAAATAAAACAAGCTCCACTTATGCAAAAGGCAGAACTCGCTAAATTGATTTTAGATACAATTGAAGAAAAAATGAATAAATGATAAATAAAAACTCCTATTAGTTTTTGAAGCTAGTAGGAGTTTTTTATAATTAGTTATTATGATAAAATATAAGTTAAATGATGTAAAAAATAAATAAAGAAAGGTATTTATATGTTTGATAATTTAAAATTAGGTTTTATTGGTTTTGGCAATATGGGACAAGCTATAGCTACAGGTTTAATCAATCAAGGAGCTATACAGGGCAATCAAATTTTTGCTTGTGCTAAGAATTGGGATAAACTTTGTAAAAATACACAGGAAAAACAAATCAATCCTTGTAAAAGTGCAAAAGAAGTTGTTGATAATGTAGATATGGTTATCATAGCTGTGAAACCATATATGATAGAAGAAGTTATTACTCCAATAAAAAAAGAATTACAAGAAAAAATTGTTATTTCTATTGCAGCAAATTTTCCTTTTGCTAAATATGAGCAAATTCTTTTACCAAATACACATCATTTAAGTACAATACCAAATACGCCAGTAGCCATAGGTGAAGGTATTTTTATTTGTGAAAATACACATTCTTTGAGTGATGAAGAATTAGATTTATTTACAAAATTATTCTCTACAATTTCTATAGTTCAATTTGTAGAAACTAAACAATTATCCATTGGCGGAACTGTAGCAGGTTGTGGCCCTGCTTTTGCTAGTATGTTTATAGAAGCTTTAGCTGATGCTGGTGTAATGCATGGACTTGCTCGCCCTGTAGCTTATAAATTAGCAAGTCAAATGATAGTGGGAACTGGTAAATTGCAATTAGCTACAAATAATCATCCAGGTGCAATGAAAGATGCAGTATGTTCACCTGCTGGTACTACTATTGTGGGTGTAGCAACTTTAGAACGCAAAGGTTTTAGAAGTGCAGTGATTGACGCTATTGATGCTATTGAAAACAAATAAATTTATATAAAAATATGATATAATATAACTAATAATTATTCAAAGTGAGGCGATAAATATGAAAAGATGGAAAAAAGTTTTAGCTCTTAGTGCTATGGGTTTAATTTTAACAAGTGCAAGTTATCAATTACCTATGGATAATACAGCACAGGCAAGACCATTACCTAGAGCTGAAAGA
>ENA-OQER01000629-OQER01000629.1-human-gut-metagenome-genome-assembly--contig:-NODE-629-length-18758-cov-2.627127_pt1 | contig 18758 bp, 34 predicted proteins | sample MGYA00242797_ERZ504639 | MGnify/ENA primary metagenome ERZ504639 (study PRJEB26092, sample SAMD00036306) | human gut metagenome | host: Homo sapiens | study: EMG produced TPA metagenomics assembly of...
TCCGAAGCGGGGTCGCTGATGATGAGCAGATCACAGTCCTCCGGGATGGTGCCGGTGAGCAGATCCAGCGGCTGGGCATCGATATTCTGCGCCTTGAGCGCCTCGGTCAGCGAGGAGGTAAGCGCCTGCTCGCCGTGGTTGGTGGTGTAGTAGGCATGACTTTCTGCTGCGGCAGTCAGCTTGTAGATGGCAGAGCTGATCTGCTTTTCGCCGCCAAAGGTCACGTTGGCAGCGCCGGTGGTGTAGTAATCGGAGTAATCGTACTCGTAAGTTCGGCGGCGTTCAGCACTTCGCTGTTCTCACCGCTGACCACGATCAGACTGCCGGTGGATGCATTCTCTGCGCCGTACTGCGCTGCAAAGGTCGGGTAAAGCGCCGGGTCCTTCTGCTCCCAGTGGAAGTGACCGCTCTCGTCGGCGTAGTGATCCAGCAGCTTGGTGATAATGGCATCCTCGCTGCCGGTCTCACAGAGATAATAAACGGTCACGTCCTGATCCAGGCTCTGCATCAGCTGCCTGGAGCTGTCGCCCAGCGTGTACATTTTGGCGGCAGAGAGGTCGAGCTCGGTGTATTTTTTCGGGATGGCCCCCACCAGCAGATTGATCAGCACGGCCAACACGATGGCTGCTGCCAGAATGGCCGTGGAGTACAGCCCATTGCGGAACACCTTGCCGTTTGCGGAGGAAGAAAATTTGAAATTTTTCATGTTGTTCCCCTCCCCTCAGTTCCAGCGGCGCTTTTCCAGCCCCTGCGCCGTGAAGAACAAAAACAGCATGGTCACGGTCAGGTAGTACACCAGCGTCGGGATGGAAAGCTGTTGTTGACAAACTCTTCAAACGGCGTGAACAGGCACAGCCCGCTGAGCACCGCGCTGAACGCTTCGGTCAGCCAGCTGCTCTGCAGCAGGAACAGTGCCGTCAGCACCACACAGCAGCCCGCAAAGGTTAGGCAGCCCAACGTAAAGCTGCGGGTACGCAGGCCTGCCACCACACTGAGCACTGCCGCAATGGCGGTGAACAGGGCCAGCGCCACTGCGCTGCCTGCGGTGAACATGCTGCGCAGGCTGGGCATCATGTAGGCCAGCAGCAGTGCGGCAACACCTGCCACCGCAGCAATGATCTGATTCTCGGTCAGGCTGGAAAGAAACACGCCAATGGCAATGGCGGCGCAACCCATGAGATAATAGCACAGCAGAGCGGCCAGGTTTGCCAGCGTGGCCGTGCCGGTGGCACCCAGTGCGGCCAGTACAAGGATCATGACCACATCGGCAAGGCACGGCAGTGCAAAGATGACGCACAGGGCAAAGAATTTGCCCAGCACGATCTCCCACACAGACACCGGGCTGGTAAGCAGCAGCTGATCGGTGCGGGTGCGGCGTTCCTCTGCAAAGGAGCGCATGGTGAGCACCGGGATATACAAAAGCAGCACAAACGTGGTGCGGTAAAGCGTGTAATAGCCAAAATCCGTCAGGCCGTAGCCAGATTCAGGGCAACAAAATAGATGGCCGTTGCCGCCAGCATAAAGGCGGTGAGCACGTAGCCGATCATGCCATGAAAGCTGCTGCGGACTTCGCGTTTGAAAATGGCGGTCATTCCGTTTTCTCCTCCCCTTCATCCGATGGTGTTTCAGACTCGTTTTCGGTCAGTGCAAGGAACACTTCCTCCAGCGTCCTGTTTTCCGCTGCCAGCGCCAGCACCGTGCATCCGGCCTGCGAAAGGGCGCGGGACACTCGGCACGGCGGTCAGAAGCATCGGCACTTTCTGCGGTAAAGGTCACCTGTCCGTCGGCCTCGGATTCGATCTCCACCTTGCGGATGCCCGGAATGGAGCCGACTGTTTTCAGCACGGTCTTCCCCCCGCCCAGAGCGGTAGCGCGCAGACGGCTGCCGGGGTTCAGCTTTTCGGCCAGCTGTTCCGGCGCACCCACCGCCACCAGATGCCCCTTGGAAAGGATCAGTACCTGACTGCACACTGCCTGCACCTCGCTGAGGATGTGGCTGGACAGGATGACCGTGTGGCTTTTCCCCAGCTCCCGGATCAGTCTGCGGATCTCGATGACCTGTGCAGGGTCAAGGCCCACGGTAGGCTCGTCCAGAATGATGAGCTGCGGCGCGCCCAGCAGTGCCTGCGCAATGCCCACGCGCTGGCGGTAGCCTTGGACAGACTGCGAATGAGCCGGGGCAGCACCTCTTCCAGCCCGGTGCGGCGGGCAGCTTTGCGCACCTGTTCTTTGCGGTCGGCCTTCTTTTTGATGCCTTTCAGCTCTGCAGCAAATCCAGATATTCCTGCACCGTCATTTCCGGGTAGAGCGGCGGCTGCTCGGCAGATAGCCCACACAGGCCTTGGCCTGCTGGGCCTGCTCCGGCAGGCTGAAGCCCGCCACCTTCACTTCACCGGAGGTGGGGGCAAGGTAGCCGGTGAGGATATTCATGATCGTGGACTTGCCCGCGCCGTTGGGGCCGAGCAGGCCGAAGATCTGGCCGTCGCCCACCGTAAAGGACAAATCTTCAATGGCAGGGTGCGTGCCATACTTTTGCTCAGATGCGATACTTCGATCACAGCAAACGCTCCTTTTTCATCTAGTTCAATGCTGGTATATTTTAGACGGAAAATGTGTAAAAATTAAGACAATCCTGTGGCGGGATGCAAAAAGAATTCTTAAGAATGATTAAGGCCGCCCTTTCATATGCCAAAAAGGCAGCAAAAAAGCACCGTCTCCCAAAGGAAACGGTGCTCAGAAAACCATAATACTTACGGCCGAAACGCTTGTTGAAGCGCTCAACACGTCCGCCGGAGTCAACCAGCTTCTGCTTGCCAGTGTAGAAAGGATGGCACTTGGAGCAAACTTCGACGTGGATCTCAGGCTTGGTGGAACGAGTCTTAATGACGTTGCCGCATGCGCAGGTGATGGTGCAGTCAACGTAGTTCGGATGGATACCCTGTTTCATTCTTTTCACCTCATTTCTGGTTCTGACTTATTGGGGCCATATTATAAATGTATGTGCCATCACAACCTTCAATATCGGCTACCCCGTCGAGCGGCCTTGGAAACGATTGCCTTATTATTATAGCACGATTCCGACAGAATGCAAGAGGGAAAATAAAGTTTTTAGCATACAAAAAGTCCCCTGCACTTTCATGCAGAGGACTTTAACGGTTTTACCTTATGCCGTCAGGCCATCAGTGGATGAACACAGGACCAGCGGGTTGGTGATGGGGCTGACGTAGCCGCCCAGCAGCTTGGGGATCGCCAGGCTGATGTCGGGCACGAAGGTCAGCAGCAGCAGTGCAACGAACATGCACAGGTAGAACGGCAGGGTCGCCTTGACGACCTTTTCCATCGGGCGCTTTGCAACGGCAGAGCCGATGAACAGCACAGCGCCGACAGGAGGAGTCAGCAGGCCGATGCCGCAGTTCAGAACCACAATGATACCGAACTGGATGGGATCGATACCGATGGAGGTTGCGATGGGCAGCAGGATGGGAGTAGCGATCAGGATGATGGGAGCCATATCCATGATGCAGCCAGAACCAAGATGATCAAATCGATCAGCAGAGCGATGATGTAGGGGTTATCGGTGACGCTGGTAATGGCATTTGCAGCCAGATCCGGCACATGCAGCATGGTCAGGCAGTTGCCGAAGACTGCAGAGGTGGCGATCAGGATCAGCACGATGGACAGAGTGTTCACGCACTCATCCAGTGCATGCCAGACACCCTTCCAGTCCAGACCCTTGTAGACGAACACCGACACGAACAGAGAGTAGATAACTGCAATAGCTGCAGACTCGGTAGCGGTGAACACACCGCCAACAACGCCGAACACAACGATGACAACAGCGGCCAGTGCCAGATGGAAGTGCCCAGCTGCTTAACGAAGCCCTTGATGCTGAACGGAGAGCCCTTGGGGTAATTCTCCTTGACCGAGATGATGTAGGAACCGATCATCAGGACGATGGCCAGCAGAGCACCGGGCAGATAACCTGCCAGGAACAGGCTGCCGACCGAGATGCCGCCGGCAGTGGTGGCATAAATGACCATGTTGTGGCTCGGAGGAACCAGCAGACCCTCGCAGGAGGAGGTGATGGTAACAGCAGTGGAGAAGTCGGCATCGTAGCCCTGATCGACATCATGGGGATCATGATGGAGCCGATGGAAGCGGTATCTGCAGATGCAGAACCGGAAATACCGCCGAAGAAGTAGGAAGCAACGATGTTGACCATTGCCATGCCGCCGCGCATCCAGCCCACGCAGGCATCAGCCAGAGCGATCAGCTTTTCAGAAATGCCGCCGGAGCCCATGAGTACGCCCATGGTGATGAAGAACGGCACGGCCATCAGCTGAAGGAAGAGATGCCCTTGACCATCAGACGGCAGACATCGGTCAGTGCCTGACCCTGCACCATCATGCACAGCACGCTGGAAAGACCAACGGCGTATGCAATGGGGAAACGCAGGAAGATCATTACAAAGAAGCTGACAAGAAGGACAATGATTGCCAGTGTCTGAACTGTCATATTACACTTCCTCCTTTACAAAAATGCTCTTGATGTGGTTGTACAGTGCCTCGATCTCGAAGATGATCATGGCAACACCGGCCAGCGGCACCGGGAAGTACATCCAGAAGCGGCTCAGCCAGGGCATGGACACGTAGAAGCCGCGGCCGCCCAGAGTGGTGGCATAGTTCCAGCCGACCACCATCATGATGACACCCAGAATGCACACGGCAAGATCGGCCAGAATATCCAGCACCTTGACGGCGATTTTGGGCAGATACACGTCAAACGCAGTCATGCGGATATGGGCACCGCGCGGATGGCCAGAGCAGCACTCAGCACGGCCATGTAGCTCATACAGGTCAGCACAACCTCTTCCGACCATGCCGGGTCCGGGATGAACGAGACGTAACGACCGATGACCGACATGGTAGTGATGAGGATATCTGCGATCAGCAGCAGCTTGCAGATAAACAGGACCACTTTGTAGGTGATGTCGTACGCCGGCTTGATCTTATCCAGAGTGGTAAAGATTTTCGGCATATGAATTCCTCCATATAAAAAGCCCGGCAGGTCTGCGGGCGTATCCCGTAGTCCCCCGCCGGGCTATGTACTATCTCAGAACAGGAAAGGCTTTTTCAATTATGCCTTCATGTCCAGCAGCTGCTGATACAGCTCAGCCTGATCGGAGGTGTTCTCGCTGATGACCTTAGCGCAGGCCTCCTGCCAGGGTGCCTTGTCGTCAACATCCACAACGTTGCAGCCGGAGCTTCTCAGCTCCTCCAGAACCTTGTTCTCAGCGGTCTCGGACAGGTCTGCATTGAAGGCCTGCGTATCAGCACCAGCCTCCATGATGGCAGCCTGCTGGTTCTCGGTCAGCTTGCCCCATGCGTTATCGGTGATAACAGCCTGAATAGCACCAGAGTGTGGCCGTCCAGGATCAGGTTGTTGGCAACCTCGGGGAATGCATTGGACTTGTAGTTTGCGATGGGCTGCTCAGCACCATCCACAACGCCGGTCTGCAGTGCGCTGTACAGCTCACCGAAGGAAACGACGGTGGGGTTAGCACCCAGACCCTCGACCATGCCGTTCATAACGGGGTCGTTGGACACGCGCAGCTTCAGGCCCTTGAAATCATCGATGCCGGAAACCGGGTTGACCGTGAAGAAGTGACGGAAGCCCTCTTCGCCGTAGAAGACACCACGAACGGGCAGGCCCAGCTCCTGAGGCTCGTTCAGGAACTCAGGTGCCAGATGCTGTTGGCGAAGTTCCAGAAGTGTGCGCGGTTCTCGAAGGTGAAGGGGATGGACAGCAGCTTGGACTTGTTGCAGCCATAGCTGGTCAGTGCGAAAGCGGAGATACGGCTCATATCGATGGAGGTAGAACCGCCCAGAATTGCATCCAGAACGTCGTTCTCAGAACCCAGAACACCGGAAGCCTGCACGTCGATGACGACGGAGCCGCCGGTCAGCTCCTCGACCTTCTCCTTGAAGTGGGTAGCGGTCTGGCCAACGATGGTATCCAGCGGGTTGACCTCGGCGTAGACCAGAGTCACCTTGGGATCGTTTGCAGCAGCAGTAGCATCACCAGCAGCAGAAGCTGCGGTGGAAGAAGCTGCGGTAGAGGTGGAAGCAGCAGAATTGCTGGAGCCACCACATGCGGTCAGAGCCAGAGCAGCGGCGGAAACACCGGCTGCTGCCAGAAAGCTGCGACGAGTGATCTTTTTCATAATAAATCGTCCTCCTTAAATCTCCCGAACGGCCCGGTCTGCACAGGACCCGCATACCGTTCATTTACTGTACACACTTTAGCAAATTTTTTTAAACGAAACAAGGGCTTCAAAAATGTCCTGCTTTTTGAAAGAATGTCAGAATTTCTTTTGTGAAAAATGCCAAGTGCTTTACTTTTTGTTTGTGCACCTTCGCCTAACAGATGGATACATTTCTGTATTCCAGATAGAAGCAAAGCGCTGGATGCCCTCCCCTTTGGTCCAGAGCACACAGCACTTTGCCGGTTCTTTATTCTGTTTTCCTGATTTCTTTGCCCATCTTTTCCGGGCTTTGCTGTGGGGCTTATGCCTGCCGGATGCGGGCGATCAATTCGCCCTGCTGGGCAAACCGATCATACATCGGCTGCACAGCAGCACGGAACCTTGCCTTTTCTTCTTCGTCCAGCTCTGTCACCTCAATGCCTGCTGCACGCAGATCACTTTCCGATTCCGCCTCCTGCTGCGCCCAGAGCCTGCGCTCCACCTTGGCGCTCTCCCGGGCACACAGGCGGATGATCTCCGGGTAGCGCTCGTCCAGTGCGGCCAGCTTTTCCATCACAGCAGGGCTTGCAAGCTGCACCTCCGGCACGCGGGTGTGCTCATCCTTTAAAAAGTAAGGTGCACCTCGTAGTGACCATGGCTTCGTAGCTGGGCCAGTTGTTCTCTGCGCCGTCGATCTCACCGTTGTGCAGGGCGGCATACACCTTGCTGTACACTACCTTTACCGGCTTTGCGCCGAGGTCGGTGATCATTTCGCTCATCATGTCCGATTCCTGCACGCGGATGGTCAGGCCCTGCAGATCCGCAAGGCCTGTCACCTTCTGCCGGGTGTAGATGCTGCGCACACCGGCATCAAACCAGGAAAGGCCGGTCAGCTCCAGCGACTCCAGCGTGGAGAGGAACTCGTCGCCGATGGTCCCATCCAGCACGCGCCACATCTGGTCAGCTCGGTATAAAGATACGGCAGCTGCAAAAACGCTCAGCGCCGGCTCGTACTCTGCCAGCTGGCTGAGGGACACGCGGGAGAAATCAATGCCGCCGAACTGCATCTGCTGGATCACGCTCTGCTCCGCGCCCAGTTCTCCCCCGCTGTACACCAGCACTTTCACGCGGCCATCGGTGCGCTGGGCCACAAGATCCGCAAAGGCCAGCGCCGCCTGCGTAGTAGGATAATCCTTCGGCTGGTTCTCCGCATAGCGCAGGATCAGTTCCGCCCCCGGCTCGTCCTGCACCGGCTGATGGCCGCAGCCCGCCACCGGCAGTGCCAGCACGGCTGCGCCGAACAGGGCGGTCAGCATCTGGCGGCGGGTCACAGGCGGGCCTCCCCGTGCAGCCTTGGCCGCTTCCCTGCGGTACTGGGTGGGAGTCATGCCGGTGCGTTTTTTAAAGGTACGGGCAAAATAGCTGGAATCCTCGTAGCCCACCATGGAAGCCACCTCTGCTGCCGAACGGAACGGGTCGGTGAGCAGCTCCTTGGCAGCGTTGATCCGCAGCTCGGTCAGGCAGTCCAGAAAGTTCATCTTCTGGTACTTCTTGAACTGTGCCGAGAGATACGCCGGGCTGATATGCAGGATCTCGCTCACACTGTCCAGCGAGAGGTCGAACATATAGTTATCCTCCATATACTTGCGCACATGGGCCATGACCAGTGCATTGCGGTCGTTCTCCCCTGCTTCGGCGGCATCGCTCTCCGGATCAGCTTCCGGCTCCGGTTCCACCGGAGCCAGCTCTGCAAGGCGGCGGCCCGCTCGATCTGACGGATGGCCTTACGGATGGAAGCTTCCACTTCGTCCGGGTTCACCGGCTTGAGCAGATAATCGCAGGCACCCAGATGCATGGCCTCGTGGGCGTACTGGAACAGACTGTAGGCCGTAACAAAGATCACCTTGCACTCCGGGCGCTGTTCCAGCACGGCGCGGGCTGCATCCAGACCGTTCATACCGGGCATCTCAATGTCCATCAGGATCAGGTCTGCGCCCACAGCACCGCCGTATCCGCTGCCTTGCGGCCGTTCTCGGCAGTCTCGATGGTCACTTCGTGCTCAAAGCGGCGGGCCACGATGTCCGCCAGCGTTTCCCGTTCCAGTGCTTCATCATCCGCGATCAACAGACGAATCATTCCTCAAACTCCTCCTCATTCTCCACCAATGGCAGATACAGCACCACCGCCGTACCGCGTCCCGGATGGGACCGTATCACAAAGCGGCTGTTCCGGTCCAGCAGACGCAGGCGGGCCGCAACATTATAAATGCCGATATGCTCCCAGCGCTCACCGGGCTGGCTGAGCGCCCCGCGCAGCTGTCGTAATTGATCCAGCTGGATGCCCACGCCGTTATCCACCACGCGGATGCACAGCAGTCCCTTCTCCCGCAGAGGGTTCACGCGGATGCGCACCACACCGCCCTCCTCTTTGGGGCAGATGCCGTGCTTGAAGGCATTTTCCACGATGGGCTGTAAAATAAAGGACGGCACCATGGTCTCGGTAAGATCCAGCGAATCGGAAATGCGCCACTCCATACGCACCCGCTCACCAAAGCGGACATGGTAGATGGAGTAATATTCATCCACGATGCGCACCTCACGGGAGAGCGGCACCTGTTCATCGTTGCTCATCAGGCTGTAGCGCAGCAGGTGCGAAAGCGCCATGATGAGCGCCTGCGTACGGTAGGCCGTCTCGGTGCCGGCGGTCTGCTGGATCACATTCAGGGTGTTGAACAGAAAGTGCGGGTCGATCTGGCTGCGCAGCTGCTGCAGCCGGCTGCGCTCCATGCGGTTCTGCAGCTCCAGTGCTTCGGTCTTCTGGCGGTGCAGCTCCCGCTCGATCTCGTTTTTCTCCTGCAGGGTGGTCACCTGCTGGGCCATGGAGTGCTTCATGATGTTGAAGGACTCGGCCAGCTGAGCGATCTCCGGCTGCTTGGGCAGCGGGATGTCCGGGGTGTCGAACTCACTTTTGCCAATGGCGCGGGAGGCAGCGATCATCTGCTGCACCGGCGTGAGCAGACGCATGACCATCAAACCGGTAACGCAGCCCAGCGCCACGCACAGCGCCACCACCACCGTCTGCAGCATGGTGATGCGCTCGTTCAGGGCCGAGATGGTGGTGTAGGTGGTCTGGGAATCCTGAATGGCGGTTTCCAGCAATTGCAGGGTGTACTGGCTCAGGTAATCGCCGCAGGGCACCACCTTTGCATAATACAGCTGGGAAGCTGCGGCATCGTTGCCGCTGAGCAGGTCGTTTTCCAGCTCATCCAGCAGGCCGGTGTAGGTCTGATAGACCGTATCCACTGCGCTGTAGAGCACCCGCTGCTCATCGCTGACGCTTTCCAGACTGTTCAGGCTGGTACCGATGCGCCAGAGCCATGCGTTGCAGGTGAAGATGCCGACTGCAGCCGGTCAATGATCTCCTCCGGCTCGCTGTTCTCCCAGCGGTAGTTCTCCAGCACGGAAATAGAGCTTTCCACACCGCCCTGAAAGCGGCTGATGGCGTTGAAGCAGCCCATCTGCGCGTCCTGTACTGCCTGCACTGCTCTGGACTGGTAGCCATTGAGCGTGAGCTGCATGGCAAAGGCCGCAAAAAATGCTGCCAGACACAAGCCCATGCGCTGCTTGAGGGTGATCTGCCGCTTGCGGTGCTGCAAAGCCTGCCGCCTCCTTTCGTTTGGTAACGATTTATTGTACCACGCTTTGGGCCGGATTGGCAAGGTTTGCATGTTTTTCTCTTGCCTAAACCGCGCAATTGTGGTACGATGCCTGTAAATACAAAGGAGGCGACTTTATGTCCCAGACCATCTCCGTTTCCACCACCATGGGTGAGCAGGCTTCCGCGATTTTGCCGTGTTCGATGCATTCCATCACCGCAAAGCATGGCTGCGTCCCGCTGTTTTTGCCGCCATCATGCTGGCTTTTGCCGCCGTCTGCCTTTCGCAGCTGGGCAAGCGCCCGGGTGCCGGGCTGCTGGCCGCTGTGCTGGCCATTGTGGGCATCGGCCTGCCGGTGAGCTACTTTTACTCGTTCTTCCGCAGCGTTTCCCGGCAGATCAAACAGATGCACCTGCCGCGGGCCTTCTACCGCGTGGAGCTGGCCGACACCGGCATCGCTGTGTGGATGTACGGCCAGCAGGACAAGCCCGAACCCACCAGCCGCCACGCATGGGACAGCTTTTACTGCGCCTACCGCACGGACAATGCGGTGTACCTCTACGTAGAAAAAGAGAAAGCTTACTTACTGAACGACCGCATGGAAGTGGTGTGGAAGTTTTTGGCCGGCATCCTGCCCAAAGAAAAGCTGCACGACTGCAGAAAAGGTTAAACCCAAAAAATATGCACACGCAAAAAAGAACTGCTGACATTTCGTTCAGCAGTTCTTTTCTTTTATAAAGACCCACGCTGCGGCAAAGCAAAGCGCAGCGCGGGTGCGAAGATAGCTTATGTTATTGCGTCAGCCGATCAGCGGGCAAGCGTATACTTGTACAGGGTCTTGCGCACAGCGCCGGGGCCTGCAAACAGCTCCTTGGCCATTGCCTCGATCTTCTCGCCCAGACCAACGGCATACAGATCCACGCCGAACACGTCAACACGGCTGTACAGCTTCTTCAGGCAGCTGAAGTCCTGCTCGCCTTCCTTGACCTCCAGCGGAGCAACGATGGCCTGCAGCTCAGCCAGCAGCGGATCGGTGGAAGCTCAAAAGCCTGACCGTTGTCATCGATGCCCTTCAGGTAGCGGGCATAGCCTGCCAGCACCAGCGGGATCAGGATCAGGTTGCTCTTGTCCAGACCGCGTGCCTCGTAGGCCTTGATGGTCTCACCAAAGCGGATGGCCAGCTTCTGGGAGGTATCGGTAGCGATACGCTGGGGAGCATCCGGCATGAAGGGGTTGGGCAGACGGCGGTTGATGACAGCGCCGATGAACTCGTAGGGGTTCAGCACGCCGGGATCAACGACCACAGGCATCGCCTCGATATAGCCGATCTTCTGGATGAAGGCACGCAGGTCTTCATCGGCCATCTCGGCGGAGATGAGGGTGTAGCCAGCATGCAGCCATAGATGGACATGGCAGTGTGCAGGGGGTTCAGGCAGGTGCACACCTTCATCTTCTCGATCTTGTCCACGGTCTCGCGGTCGCAGTACAGCACACCGCCCAGCTCCAGCGGAGGACGGCCATTGGTGTAGTGATCCTCGATGCACAGGTACTGGGTCTCCTCGGCGTTGACGAAGGGAGCGGTGAAGGTGTGCTTCTCGGTGACGATGGTGTAGTTGTCCTCAAAGCCGTCGTCGGCCAGCATCTGCTGGACTTGGCATCCGGGCGCGGGGTGATCTTGTCGATCATGCTCCAGGGGAAGGTGATCTTGGTCTCGTCCTGCACATAGGCCAGGAACTCGGCGGGCACCAGACCCTGCTCCACCCACTTGGCAGCATAGGCGTGGACAGCGTTCTTGACCTTATCGCCGTTGTGGGAGCAGTTATCCATGCTCTGGACGGTCAGGGGCAGCTTGCCGGCCTTGAAGCGCTCGTACAGCAGAGCAGTGACCTTGCCCATGGCCAGCACGGGGGTCAGGCCGCGCTCCAGATCAGCAGGAGCAACGCCGTAGCCCTTCTCAGTGATGGTGAAGGAGATCATCTGCAGGCTGGGGTTCTGGAAGATCTCCACCAGACGTGCCCAGTCCTCGCCGAAGGAGTAGTCAGCCTTCAGGCTCTCGGTAACGGAAGCCACCACCTTCTTCTCGATCTCGCCGGTGGACTTCAGGCAGACCAGCAGGCTCATATTGTCGTAGGGACGATAAGCCTTGTCGATGATCTCGTAGTCAAAGCTCTCGGCCACGATGACACCGCGGTCATACTTGCCGGTGTTCAGCGCATCGTTCAGGATGGCAGCCGGGAATGCACGGAAGATATTGCCTGCGCCGAAGTGCACCCAGGTGGGTTCGGCGTGGGTCTTGGCCTTGACGGCTCGATATCGAATTTGGGCAGCTCATAGCCCTTCTCTGCCCACTCGGCGGACAGATTGCCGTTTTTGATCTCAGACAGCTTCATATTTATCAGCCCTTCTTTTTCTCTTCATCCAGACGATCCAGCAGATCCCAGACACCCAGCATGTACTGAACGCCCAGAGCACGGTCATACTTGCCGTAACCGGGGCGGCAGTTGCCGGGGCCTTCCTCCCACAGCTGACGGCCGTGGTCGGGACGGATGTAGCCCTCAAAGCCGCAGTCATGGTAAGCACGCAGCACCTCGATGATGCCGGTCTCGCCGCAGCAGTCGCGGTGAGCAGCCTCGGAGAAGTCGCCGTTGGGGAAGTGGTGGATGTTGCGGATGTGACCAAAGGCAATGCGGTCGCAGTGCTTGCGCACGATCTCGGCACAGTTGTTGTTGGGGTTTGCGTTCAGGCTGCCGGTGCACAGGGTCAGGCAGTTGTACGGATCATCCACCATGCTCAGGAAGCGGTCGATGCTCTCAGCATCCACCAGCAGACGGGGCAGGCCGAAGATATCCCAAGGGGGATCATCCTGATGGATAGCCATTTTGATGCCGCACTCATGGCAGGTGGGCATCAGTGCTTCCAGGAAGTACTTCAGGTTTTCCCACAGCTTTTCCTTGGTGACAGGGGCGTAAGCCTTGAACAGCTCGTCCAGCTTTGCCATGCGCTCCGGCTCCCAGCCGGGGAAGGTCATGTTATACTTCTCAGTGAAGGACATGATGTACTCAGCCATAGCCTTGTAATCGCCCTTGATCTTGTCCTTCTCATAGAACAGTGCAGTGGAGCCGTCGCCCACGGGGTGGAACAGATCGGTACGGGTCCAGTCGAACACCGGCATGAAGTTGTAGCAGATGACCTTGACACCGAACTTGGACAGATTGCGGATGCACTGCTTGTAGTTCTCGATGTACTTGTCGCGGGTGGGCAGGCCGATCTTGATGTCATCGTGGACGTTGACCGACTCGACCACGTCCATGTCGAAGCCGTAAGCGTGGATCTGATCGGCTACCTTCTGGATCTCGTCGATCTCCCAGATCTCGCCGGGCATCTTGTCGTGCAACGCCCAGACGATGCTGGTCACGCCGGGGATCTGCTTGATGTCGCTCAGGCTGATGGGATCGTTGCCCTCGCCATACCAGCGCCAACCCATTTTCATAGGCATAGGAAAATCCTCCTGTTTTATATTTTCTGCTTTGCATTTTCCGCGCAGCCGTGTGCCGCGCTCTTGTACTTATATTCTAGTATATCAGTTGCGTTTTTTCAATGGTCGCTTTGCCGGTTTTTAATGTTTCTTCTTGTATACTTTAGACAAAAAGAACAAAAATCCGTCGGACATCACCCGCCCGACGGATTTTTACACGATCCAAAATGCCGGTTTCAGCGTTTCAGCTTCTGCCGGATGGACGGAGCCAGCACATCCTTGAAATATTCAAAGGTGTCCAATTCCAGAATGGCAGAGCCTGTCAGATAAATGCCCAGACCAACCACCACCTGAATGATCACCGTCAGCAGATCCGGCAGGTGCAGGAAAATGATCAGATACATGCACAGGCCCGCGCCCGCTGCCAGCAGCAGGTCGGCAGGATATCACGCATCTGTTCCAGATAGCCATAGCCGATCAGCTTTTTGTTGAGCTGTGCATCCAGGATCTGGGTCACAATATTCGTGATCAGCATACCATATGCAATGGCCTCGACGCTGACACGGAATGTTGCCAGCAGAAGAAGGATGCACACCCCTTCGTTCAAAAGCTGACATTTCAGGTAAAGATCGCTGCGGCCCACCGCCTTGGCTGCATTCAGGTTTGCCGTGATGATCGGCCAGCACACATACCCCAGACAGAACACCCTGAGGAACAGCACACAGGGCAGCCACTTCTCGGTGAGGATCAGGCGCACCAGCGGTTCGGCACAGAACGCAGTGCTCATCATCACCGGCGCAATAATATAGGTACAGGTCTTGATGGAGCGGCGGGTCATGTTCTTGACCTGCGCACGGTCATCCTGCAGTGAGGACATGACCGGGAACAAAACGCTCTCAATGGAAGTATCCACGCTTGACGCGATATTATAAGTCAGGTTATCGCCCTGATTGTAATACGCCAGATCCGCCGAGGTGTACATCTTGCCGATGATCAGGCTGCGCAGGTTGTTGTAGATGACGCTGCTCAGCGACGAGGCAGCAGCTTCCAGCCATAAGAGAGCAGCCCTTTCAGGTGCTGCCACGAAAACTCCATCTTAGGCCGCCAGGAGGACAGCTTCCACAGCACCAGCGTGTCCACCGTGATATTGGATACCTGCTGCACCACCAGCGCCCAGACTCCAAAACCCATGTAGGCAAGGCCCAGGCCCAGGACCGTGGATACGATCGCGCCCGCAAAGGCGGAATAGAAAAAATACTGGAACTTCATGTTCCGGGTCACATGCGCCTGCTGGATCGTTTTGATGCCGCAGACCGCCACTGTCAGGCTGATGCCGCGAAAGATCGGGGTCATGCTGGGGTCATTGTAGAAAGCAGCCAGATACGGTGCCGCCACGAACATTCCCCCATACAGCACAAAGCTGATCACAATGCTGAAAAAGAACGCCGACGAGTAATCCAGCTCGTCCACTTCCTTCTTCTGCACCAGCGCGGTGCCAATGCCGCAGTCCAGCAGGACATACATGATATTGTTGAACACCGTCACCAGTGCCACCTTGCCGTAATCATCGGGTGTAAGGATGCGCGCCAGAAGGATGGACACCACCGCTGAGATCAGCTGCACACCGCACCGCTCTGCAAAGCGCCAGAAAAAACCGTTTACAATAACATTTTCTTTTTTCTCGTTCATTCCTGCGTCCACTCAAATTCCTTTCAAAAAACCGGTCGGTCTGCACCCTGCGCAGAAATGCATTTCCGCCGTATCCTTATCATCTTCTTCCCTGCTGCCAAAACAACTGAGCAGAGATAGTTAGTTATATAGTATCACACCCATCCATGCATTTCAACCAACATATTCTTAAGAAATGACGGCCCGAAAATTTCATTTAAAAAGAGAAAAAGCGCTTGACTATCTGCCGGGAACGTGGTAATATATTCAAGCAGTCCGCATCACGGTCTTTCACCTCAGAGATTTCAGGGCTGCGAAAACAATACGGTATGCGAGGGTGGCGGAACTGGCAGACGCGCACGTTTGAGGTGCGTGTGGTTTATCCTTGGGGGTTCGAGTCCCCTCCTCGCACCAAAAACCAGTACACATTGTGTGCTGGTTTTTCTTTTTGTGCGAGGGAGGGACCTCGAACAAGGCGGCGGCATTTATGCCGCAAGCAAAGCCACAGTGCGGCTTTGCTTAGCCTGCGGGTCCCAACCCGTAGGAATGTCTATCAGGGGTGTACTCATTTTGTACCGGTTTCTTTTTGTGCGAGGAAGCAGACCTCGAACAACACTATTTATTATATAAAAGAAAGCGCGATGAATTCTGAGAACTCATCGCGCTTTTTCTCTTATGCGGGTAGTGGGGGTCGAACAACAAAAAATGATTGAGCGACGTCAAAAACGTATCTGCAACGCGCCTAAACACTTGCTAAAAAGGTAGTGCGGTTGGTTTGTAGCCCATGTATTTTGCTACATTTACAAAAAAGAGTGTTACCAAAACTGTTACCAGATTCAGGCCTGTGCCTTTTTGAATGCCGCGGTGGTAGCGGCAGCAAGATCTTCCCTCTGACCATCAAGCTCGTGCCGATACACTCCGGCAGTATCCATGTTCTTGCTGTGACCGACCAGCATCTTCAGCTGGCTGTCGGTCAATACGCCGGATTCAATGCTGACGAAAGTGTGCCGCATCTCATACAGCGTGACCTGAGGCTCAATGCCATTGTCACGCTGGTACTTCTTCCAGCGCTTGAATAAAGCTCTCTGGTTCGGGATCTGGAACAAAGGGGTGGTATAGTTCAGCGGGATATCGGAAGCCTTCAGCAAGGCTACCTGCGCTTCGTAGGCCTCATGGGCTTCCTCGCCCATGTCAAATGAGCGAATGGCGTTTTCGTTCTTGCCGGTGGTTTCCTCATCCAACCGGTTGATGCTGCGGCGCAGATTGACCGTGTTTCCTTTGATATCACCATACCAGAGCCCCACAAGTTCACCGGGGCGTACACCTGTAGCAACTGCAAACCGGTAGGCATAGATATACTCGTCAAAGACCAGCTTGCCATAGTAAAGGCGGGTGTCCACATCAAACAGAACTTTCAAAGCGGTCGGCTGTAAAATCTTTTTCTTCCCCATGCGGGCATTCTTCGGGATAGACAGCTCAGAACATCGTACTGTACCTGTTCCGGCGGCACCATTTCAAAAAGCTGATCTCCGTTGAGCGGATCGTCATAATGGTCTTGCGGCTCAAAGGCTTGTCGCTTGACCTACGCTGACGCTCCTTTTTAAGGCATCGCTTTTTGAAAGACATATTGATGGCTTTTTGCAGATCGCCTTCGGTCAGCTCGTCAATGCGGATGTCCCCACAGACAGGCAGAATATAGTAATCTCCGTATTTCTTGCACTGCTCAACATAGGATGTGCCGCAGGTAAGCTTCAGTTCTTCTACCCACTGGGCATAGAGGGCAGCTACCTTCTTCTTGCCGTCCCGGATGCTATCGTCAAGCCAGGCATCGGCCTTTGCGTTGGCTTCCCGCTGGCCGGTGCGGCCAGGCGTGCTGCTGTAAAACCGTTTGCGGGTGCCGTTCTTCTGCACCGCGATACACCAGCGTTTTTTCCTTCTCCACCCAAAATGCCGTGTTGACCCGTTTTTTCATAAAATCCGCCTCCATACACAAGGGTACACTTGACAAGCCTGCCCGGAGGTGGTATCATAGTCTGTGCAGAGGTTCGCCAAAATCTACTGTACAGAGCCGTGACGCCTCGGGCAAGCGGTTCGGAAACCTCCTTCGGTGCTGGTAACACCGGGGGAGGTTTTTTTATTTGTTTGTGCAAATCAATTATGCTATACTTTAGCATAATTTTGATGTATAATGAACGTGAACGAATCTTTTCATTCATACACAGAAAGAAAGGTGCTATCATGTCAGAGCGTCAGAATGCCGTCGAACTTTATCTTGACGAAAAAGACTTCAAAATGAAGTTGAACGGTGTTGAAGTCCATCGCGTCAAAGGCTTCTCCATCCAGTGCGATGCGGGCCATCCCCTCGCAGATATGACGCTGAACATTTCGGTGGACAAACTGAAACTCGGTTAATGGAGTTTACTCCACACATCCAGCGCTTGTCAATGCCGCGTTCGACAGCCGTTTCGCCGTACTCGATAGCCTTCGGAAACAGATCGCAGGCACCCATCATGTAAAGGTCGATATAGCCATCATCACGCAGTTCCGCAAGCGCCTCTCTCACGTCATCCCACGGGATCCCCGGCAATGCAGCCGACACATCTTCTGATGCAAAGTATTTTGCCTGAGACTTCGGCAAGGTTTTGCGGCGCTCCGTGTATGCACGATAAAGTTTCAGCAAGACCTTTTCGGTATCTTTTGTCATCCCGTATTTTCTCCTTCTGCGCCCTCGGTGTTCGCAGCACCGGGGGCTTTTTTGTTTAGTTTACATCAGTTATTCAAAGCCTTTGCGCGCACAGTCGGGCTTGCTGCCTTGAACAGATCATATGCGTTCAAGACATCCGTAATTGCCTGACGCTCTTCGGGGGTGACTGTGTGGTCGATGCTGCCACCATCGCCGCTGTATCGGATAATGATTTCATCAGCGCTCAAAATATTCTTAAACCACTGGATATCTTCATCATCGCCTACAAAGGAGGTCAGTTCCCAATACTGCTTTCCATCATAGCCACGATCCACATCCGTCCAATCAATCGTGTAGGTATATTTATACTCGCCTGCGCGAATCGTGATCGTGTCCAAGTACACATATTTGTTGCCGCTACACAGAACCATGAAAAACATTGACGGATCATTGGTGCTGCCATTTACAAAGAAGGGCAGTATATAGCTTTTGCCTTGATTGCTCAGTCGGTCTTCCGTGGGTGACACATAGCTTCTTGCGTCCTCGACCTTATCATAACTGATTTTCAGCTTTGCAAGAGCGTCTTTCAGTCCAAGCACCTGCTGGGCTTCTGCCAACACCGCAAAGTTACTGACCTGCGCCTTGCTTGCATCGTCCAATTCGTTATAAGCATTTACAGCAGCCACAATTGCCGGGCGGCGGCAGTCGTGACGGTTCCGATTTGGTTGATCAGGCTTTCCACCTGCGCTACCGTCGCAGTATTGCATTCTTCAAGAGCGGCTGTGCTCATATATTCTGCTGGGCTGACAGCCATTGCCGGCGCTGCCACAGATACAAGCGTTGCGGCAATGCACAGTGCTGCAGCGGTCTTTTTCATAGTTTTCTTCATACATAACACTCCTTCGCTGAGCATCTGATTCTACTTTCGGAAAAATATATATACGCCTGTTCGACTGCATTTGTCGGGCAGGCGTTATTTTTGCACGCCATTTTAGTGAAGGCCGGCATTGAACCGGGACACTTTTACACAACT